>ENA-UONY01000777-UONY01000777.1-human-gut-metagenome-genome-assembly--contig:-CS9-NODE-777-length-34045-cov-13.483995_pt1 | contig 34045 bp, 30 predicted proteins | sample MGYA00242465_ERZ724012 | MGnify/ENA metagenome assembly ERZ724012 | reverse complement strand
GCATCTACATGACCGGTCTGGTGCTCAAGTATCTGGAAAACGACATCGGCGGTCTGGCTAATATGCAAAAGATCAACGAAGCCAAGGCCAAGGTGCTGTACGACTATCTGGACGGGCAGGAGTTCTTCACGAACCCTGTGGAGCACCGCTACCGCAGCACCATGAACGTTACCTTCACCAGCCCCAACCCGGACATGGACAAAAAGTTCTGCGCCGAAGCTGCCGAGGCCGGTTTTGTGAACCTGAAGGGGCACCGTCTGGTAGGCGGTATGCGCGCTTCCATCTACAACGCCATGCCTGCCGAGGGCGTGGACAAGCTGGTGGACTTCATGGAGAAGTTCCGCAAAGAGAATGCATAAAGAGGGGTTTCAGATATGTACACCATCAAAACGCTCAACGCCATCAGCCCGGTGGGGCTGGCAAAGCTGCCCAAGAACCAGTTCGATGTCACGGTGGATGCCGATGCCCCGGACGGTATTCTGGTGCGCAGCGCCGACCTTTTGAACACCACCTTCAACGATAATCTGCTGGCTATCGCCCGCGCCGGTGCGGGTGTGAACAACATCCCGCTGGAGCGCTGCAGTGAGCAGGGCATCGTGGTGTTCAACACCCCGGGTGCCAACGCCAACGCCGTGGCGGAGCTGGTCATCGGCATGCTCATCGCAGGCAGCCGCAATGTGGCCGCCGCCGCCCAGTGGTGTCAGGGTCTGGCCGGTGACCCGGCCATGGCAAAGAGCGTGGAAAAGGGCAAAAAGCAGTTCGTGGGCAACGAGATCAAGGGCAAGACCCTTGGCGTCATCGGTCTGGGTGCCATCGGCTCCCGGGTGGCAAACTGCGCCATCGAGCTGGGCATGGAGGTCTACGGCTATGACCCCTACATCTCCATTGAGGCTGCATGGAACCTGAGCAGTCAGGTGCACCACTGCGTAAACCTGAACGATATGCTGCCCCTGTGCGACTACATCACCATCCATGTGCCCTACCTGCCCACCACCAAAGACACCATCAACACCCAGACCCTTGCCCTGTGCAAGGACGGCGTCAAGATCCTGAACTACGCCCGCGGCGAGCTGGTGAACACCGCCGCCCTGCTGGAAGCCATGGACAGCGGCAAGGTGTCCGGCTACATGACCGACTTCCCCTCCGAAGCCATTCTGGGCCGTCCCGGCATCGTGTGCACCCCGCACCTTGGCGCTTCCACCCCGGAAGCCGAGGACAACTGCGCCATCATGGCGGCGCAGGAGCTGAGCGACTACCTGCGCAACGGCAACATTGCCCACTCGGTCAACCTGCCGGAGGTGTACCAGCCCCGCGCCGGCGGCAAGCGCATCTGCATCATCCACAAAAACGAGCCGGGCATGATCAGCCAGATCACCGCCCTGACCACCGAGGCGGGCCTGAACATCGAAAACATGGTGAACAAGAGCAAAAAGAACATGGCCTACACCATGCTGGACGCCACCGGTGTCGTGGATGCCCGCCTGAGCGAGAAGCTGAGCAGCATCCCCGCCGTCATCCGGGTGCGTATCCTGTAAACCGCCCAAAGCAGCACCAAAAACACCCGCCCTGCCGGAGCACCTTCTGCCCCGCCGGGCGGGTTTTGTGCACTGCGGGCGCTTTTGCCGCCCGCCGGGCTTTCCGCTTCGCACCCCGGAATCCGGCCTTTTTCCTGAAAACGTCCTTTTCTTTTGCGGCAAAAAGAGGTATAATAGTTTTGTATTATGCGTTCTTCCCTGTTTTGCGCGTATTTTTCGCGCTTTTCCGGTGAAGTTTGCTATTACAACTTATCCCCGCAAGGGGACGGAAACCAGCTTGGTTTCGGTCACAGCCTGCTGCTTGTCATTACAACTTATCCCCGTAAGGGGACGGAAACTTGTCGCTGCCATCCATCTTCCAGATGTGTTTGCATTACAACTTATCCCCGTAAGGGGACGGAAACTGAAATTCTCGAACGATTAGACCGAATGCTGCATAATTACAACTTATCCCCGTAAGGGGACGGAAACACCTTGTCGGGCGTGTCGTTGGTGAACTGGTCAGATTACAATTTATCCCCGTAAGGGGACAAAAAGCCCCTCCGCGCTGGTACAAACCAGTGCGGAGGGGCTTTGCTTTTCAGGGTTCTTCTGTTTTAGGGTCAGCGGGCGGGCGTTCCGGCGGGGATGGCCGCGTCAACGGGAATTTCCTCGATGTCCTGCGGGACGTTCCGCTTCAAGGGGCGGATCTCATTCAGATAGGCGGTGATCTTTTGCAGGGTCTCTTTAATGTGCTCGGTATCCAGCGGCCGAACGCACTCGCTCTGTAAGCCCAGGTCGTTGGCGCTGGCGTGATTGATCTGGTTGCGGTACTGCATCACGCACTGGTAGTGCAGGGCGGCCCGCTCCAGCTGCGGGCGGATGGCAGGGTCGATGACCAGCTGTTCGGCGTCAAGTACCTTATCCAGATAGTTGTGCACTTCTTTAGGTTCGGCTACGCGGAACAGCATATTACCGTCTGCATCGTTCCGGCTGCGGGTCAGGCGCAGGTCTGCTGTATAGGGACTTTCCCGCCGCAACAGCGTCAACCGGCAGAAATGGAAATGGAACAGCGGGTACACCCACGGCTTGCCCCTGTTCTGCATCTGCGCTGCCAGATAGTCCCAGCCTTTGGGGGTGGGCTGCACAAAGAGATGCTGGCAGACATATTCCGGCATCTGCTCGCACAACAGGGTCAGCGCCTGCTGGTACATCCCGTGGTCGGCGCACCAGCTCACCAGTGCAGGCAGCGCCTTTTCACCGGAGGAAAGCAGCTCTGCAAACTCGGTGCTGAAACGGTCTTTCAGCATCCGGAAGAACAGGTCGGTCAGGTTCTGGCTCTTCTCGGGCGTTTCTTTCAGTGCCTGATCGATCTGGTTCAAATCGTCGCTCAGCTTCCGCACCCGGCACAGTGCCAGATCTTCCGAGAACTGGTTGATGCGGGTCAGCAGCGTGTACAGCACCGGGTCTTTTTCACCCTCGCTCAACAGATAGTCCTCCAGCTTTTGCGCTGTGCCGGTGGAGAAGAACGCGTCCATGGCGGTAATAAAGTCGAACAGACCATACAGCTGGGTGCGGTCGTGCGCGACAGGCTCTTCCCCGCGCAGCTCTGCATAGATCACCCGGCGGGTCTGCACACCGCGCAGGTCCCGCATACAGCGGGCAGCGGTCACCAGCAGCATGGCAGTGTCCCGCATACCGCCGGAAAGGTCGATGGAAAGGGTGTCCCCTTCGTTGATCTTTTCCAGCAGCTGCGAGATGGCCTGAAACTGCTTTTTTTCGTCATCCATGCTGTCCGGCACTTCGATCACCACCAGCCGTTCTGCCGGGATGTGCACCTTGGGCAGAAAGCTATCCCGGAAGTATTCCAGCGTGGTGCGGGTGCTGCCGTCCGGCATCTCTTTCGCTTCTTTGCGCACCCTCTCGCTGCACAGTGCCAGAATGCAGTCCGGGGTCTCCCCTTCCTCTATCAGATATCGCACCGCGCCCTCGTTGGTCTGGGTCGTGTACTTCGGGTTTTTCGGGCTCATATATAAAAGTAAAACATCGCGTCCCATCTTATCCGTCCTCCTGTTCCGTTTTCATCTGCACCAGTTTTTGCTGCCATGTTTTGCGCCGCTGTGACACCGCCGCCCGGCTCACACCAAGAAATTCTGCCACGGTCTTATCCTGCGCCGGGTTGCGCTCCGGGTCCAGCAGGGCGTGGAGCGCGGCGCATTCCAGCGCTTTGGGTGCATAGGGCGGCTGAACGGTAAACGCCACATACTTATGCAGCAGCAGGATGTCCCACAGACAGTTGTCCTGTTCCAGCGGACGCAGATCATCGCAGTTTGCCAGCCGCGCGGGGGTATCCTCTGCCGGGGGCAGCACGTCCCTGTTGCGCAAAAAGCCCAGCAGTACGCTGCTCCACAGCGGCCCGGCAGTCTTGCCGTACTGCTCCTTCTGCTGCAAGTTCATCAGCCCGATGCCGCGGTGCAGCCATGCCAGCAGCTCACCGGTCTGCTCGGCCTGCTCCTCCACGCTTTGCGCAGGGGCGGCGACCCGCGTTTCCAGTGCCGTCTCCTCGCCGTCGGTGCCGTCCAAGCTGAGGATCGACTGCTTGTTGCGCAGCGCCTCCCGCAGGGTCTTGACCCCCACCCCGGCAATATCGGCCACCAGCTGCTCTTTTTCCGGGTCGTGGCAGAGCTTTTCCTCGGTGATCTGGTTCTTCGCCATATAAGCCAAGGCATTTTTGATCTTGCGGTTGGTCTCCCGGCCAAAGCCGGTCACCGCCATTTGTTCCTGCTGCGCGTCATGGGCGTTCTGGTGCTTCAGGGCGCTGCGCAGATAGGCGCTGAAGGTCTGCCCGGGCTTCGGCACCCAGAAGTCGAACGCCTTCAGGAAGATGCGGCAAAAGTCCCCGCCGTCCACCGGCTGCCCAAGGGTCAGCGCAGCGGCAAAGCAATCTCCCCAGAGGGTGCGGAACTGTTCATCCCCCGCCTCGTGCAGCGCTTTGCGCTGCTCCGGCGGCAGCTGCAGCAGGGGCGAAGCATCGATCTTATCCCATACTTTATCATTCTTCATAGCAGTTCAGTCCTCCCGGTGCTGGCTCATCCAGATCAGCTGACGGAACACCTCTTCTGCGGTCTTGCTGTCCCGCATGGTGCCCACCAGCCCGGCCAGCTGGTACAGTGCCGACATTTCGTAAAGCCGCGCACCCACCACCTTTCCGTTCTCCCGCTTGACCTCGCCATAATAGACGCCGCCCACCTCCAGCTCGGTGTGGGTGGCTTCGGCGCAGCTAAGCGCGGTCAGCGTGACCACCGGGATGCTCTTGGAGCCGTAGGTGATGCAGGCATACACCCGGGTGACCTGCGGCAGGGCATCCACCAGATCCCGGCACAGGCCGATCAACGTTTCCGGGCGCTGATCCTCAGGCAGGTGCACCAGCTCCACCTGCGCTTCTGCAATGCCCAGCTGCGCCAGCTCTTCCAGCAGGCGCTGATAGTTGCGGGCAGTATCGGCGTTTTCCTGTCGGATGGCCAGCAGCCGCACCGTGTCCCCGGGTTCAAGGGTATCCCGCATTACCTGCACGATGGGAAAGCAGGTGGCCGTGGGGGCCTCTGCCCGCTCCCGCTGGTACAGCATAGGGTCCAGCTTTCCCTGCAAAGGCACGGTGGTGATATAAGTCTTTAGCACAGGGCAACACTCCTTTTTATAAGATCCATTATCTGCATCATACCATAAAAAGGCCGCTGCTACAATGGTTTAAAAAATTTATGCAGATTTATTTTTTTCCGCCTTAACTGCGCCCCTTCCATGGGCTTTTGGTAGGTGAAAGGAGGTGAAAAACATGTTTGAGCTGATCTCTACTCTGGGCTGCGCCGCAGCCGGTGCCGTCGCAGGTGCCGTGAAGGGCGCTTCCATCGGCATCGCCGTGGGCGGCCCTGTCGGTGCCATTGCCGGCACCATCCCCTGCGCCATCGTTGGCGGCGTTACCGGCGCTCTGGCCGGCAACAACGTCGGCCACCGCATCGACGAGCGGTGAGCCCCGCGCCAGCGCTCCCGTCCGTTTTGTGCGGACGGGAGCCTTTTTTTAAAGAACCGGGAGGTACACGCTATGTTCATCAACTTTTCCAACCACCCCCACGCCCTGTGGAGCGCCGAGCAGCAGGCGGCGGCGCAGCGCTACGGCACGGTGGTCGATCTGGCGTTTCCCGCCATCGACCCCGCCGCCGACGAGGCCGCGCTGGACTCCCTTGCCACGGTATACGCCGACCACATCCTGCACCTTAACCCGGACGCCGTGCTCTGTCAGGGCGAGTGCACCTTTGTGTACCGGGTAGTCCAGCGGCTGGAAGCCGCGGGCATCCCCACGCTGGCCGCCTGCTCCCGCCGCAAGAGCCAGGAGACCACCTGCCCGGACGGCAGCACCCTGAAGCGCAGCATCTTCGCCTTTGCAGGCTTCCGCCGCTATGGCTCGCCCTGAACTTCCCGGTGCAGCTGTCCCCATTCAGCCGCCTGTTTCTCCATTTCGGTGGGCGGCTCGCACCCGCTTTTCCAGCCTCCTGCCAAAATGCTCTTTTATTTTTCGTATGGTTGTGGTATATTGGTCTTGAAATTGTAAAAGCTGCCCTGAAATCAAGTATTTTTCTCTTTTTCTTAGAACAGCTTTGCTATTTCAACTTATCCCCGCAAGGGGACGGAAACATATTATTGATCGATCTCTTTCTCATAACAGCACTATTTCAACTTATCCCCGCAAGGGGACGGAAACCTACTTCTGTAAATGCTCTTCCATACGTTGTAGTAATTTCAACTTATCCCCGCAAGGGGACGGAAACCCGGTGGAGCTCTCGATGGGCAGCGGGGACTTGCCATTTCAACTTATCCCCGCAAGGGGACGGAAACTTTGAACATCCTAACCTTAATAGTCGGTGCTGCCATTTCAACTTATCCCCGCAAGGGGACGGAAACTTAATTGCCTGAGGACCACCTACATCAAACTTAGAATTTCAACTTATCCCCGCAAAAACCCTCTCAGGCGCTGCGCGCCAGCTCTCCCGAAGGGAGAGCTTTTGTAGCTGCCACTTACCTTGTACTAAGCTCCCCCTTTCGGGGGAGCTGGCACGGCGTAAGCCGTGACTGAGAGGGTTCTCCCCGCAAGGGGACGGAAACATCTTTTGAGGACTTGCTTGAAAGACATTTAGAAATTTCAACTTATCCCCGCAAGGGGACGGTCACTGCATGCAGCCAGTCTTCAGCATCTTCTTGTCACCATTTCAACTTATCCCCGCAAGGGGGCAAAAAACTCCGCATCAAAAATGGTGCGGAGTTTTTCTTTTGCGTGCCTTAACTTTTCGGTTTCCGTGGGCTTTTTCTCTATGAACAGAGCTGCTGCGGCATTTTCTCTGCCATGGCTTTTGTATTGCGACAAAATGTGCTATAATAGAGCAAAATCAAAGCATCTCTCACAAAATATACAACTATATTCTTCGTTTGTTGTGCAACTCTTCCACAATTTGTAAAGGAGATGGTATTTTGAACGTTCTCACCCTGCAGTCCACCTATGGCGGGCTGCTGCACGACACCGGCAAAGCGGTGTACCGTGCCGGTGGGCAGCGCGGCAGCCACGGGGAGCAGGGCTGCCAGTTTTTGCGCGGCGTTTTGCCCGGTGCAGACTGGGCCCCGGTTCTGGACTGTGTGCGTTACCACCACGCCGCCGCGCTGCGCGGTGCTGCAAAGGCGCTTCCGGCCGATTCCCCGGCATATCTGGTCTATCTGGCCAACCTGCTTTCCGGCGCGGCTGACCGCCGGGAGACCGAAGGCGAAAGCGATGCCTACCGGCGGGAGCTTCCGCTGGATGCGGTGTTCACCCACCTGAACGGTTCCCACCCCGGCTGGGTGATGCCCGCGCAGCCGCAGGACGGCAGCCTGAAACTGCCGCAAAAGTCCCATCCGCTTTCCGCTGCCGTCTATGCCGAGGCCGTGCGCACGCTGGAGGAGCAGCTGCCGCAGTTGCAGCCCCAGCCGGAACAGCTCGGCAAGCTGCTGGGGCTGCTGGAAACGCAGCTTGGCTGTTTCCCGTCCAGCATCTATCCCGGGGACGGTGCGGATATTTCCCTGTTCGACCACGCCAAGACCACCGCAGCCATTGCGGCGTGCCTTAGCGAATATGTGCAGGCAAACCACATCACCGACCTGCGTAAAACGCTTTTTGAGCAAAAGAACGATTTTTGCCGGAAGGGCGTTTTTCTGCTTTACACCGCCGATTTTTCCCGCATCCAGAAGTTTCTTTATACCGTCCGCACCGAAAACGCCCTGCGCTCCCTGCGCAGCCGGTCGTTCTTTCTGGAACTGTTCATGGAACACTATCTGGACGAGCTTCTGGCCGGGTGCGGCGTGTCCCGCGCCAACCTGATTTACAGCGGCGGCGGGCACTGCTATGTGCTGCTGCCCAACACCGCCGCCGTGGCCGATACCCTGACCCGGTGGAACCGGCAGTTCAACCGCTGGCTGCAACAGCAGTTCGGCACCCAGCTGTTTCTGGCAAACGCATGGACGCCCTGCTCCGGCAACGACCTGACCAACACCCCCGCCCAGAGCAGCCCCTATAAGGAGCTGTTCCGCCGGGTGAACCGACTGCTGGAACAGCACAAATTCCACCGCTATACCGCCGAAGATCTGCGGCTGCTGAACGATGCCGCCGCTTACCCGGGTGGCCGGGAATGCAAGGTGTGCGGCACCAGCGCCGCCCTTGCGGACGAGCTTTGCCCGTGGTGCAGGCTGTTTGTGAAGTTTTCTGACAAAATTCAGCACAGGAGCGTTCTGGTGGTAAGCCGTCAGCCCTCGGCAGCCGATGACTGCACGCTGCCCACGCTGGACGGCAGCAGCGTCTACCTGACCACGACCGACCGGGCTGCGGCGCAAAAGCGCCTTTCTTCCGGCGAGCCGGTCCTGCGGGCATACACAAAAAACACCCCGTACAGCCCCCTTCCCTCCACCACCAACCTGTATGTGGGCGATTACGCCGCCAGCAACAGTATGGACGAACTAGCCCAGCAGGCTGCGGGCGTGCGCCGCATTGCGGTCTGCCGCATGGATGTGGACAATCTCGGCCACGCGTTCATCTCCGGTTTTGAGCAGGAGAACGAAAAAGACCCGGTGCGGCGGATGCGCTATGTCAACCTGTCCCGCACCTCGGCATTCTCCCGGCAGATGTCCCTGTTCTTCAAGGGCTATATCAACGGCATTCTGGAGGGTTTGCAGGTAAGCATCGTCTATGCCGGCGGCGACGACGTATTCCTTGTGGGCGCATGGAACGATGTTCTGGAAGCCGCGCAGCGCATCCAGCGCAATCTGACCGCCTTTTCCTGCGGGGCGCTGACCCTCAGCGCAGGCATCGGCATCTTCGACCCCCACTACCCCATCCGGCTTTCTGCCGAGGAAACCGCCGCACTGGAGGAAGCCGCCAAGCATCTGCCCGGTAAAAATGCCGTGGCGCTGTTTACGCCGGAGCGCAAAGCCGTCCGGGATGCAAAGGGCAATCTGCTGGTGCAGCCGGAGCAGGGGCATGCCTATGCGTGGGACACCTTCCGCACAAAGGTGCTGGAAGAAAAGGTAGGCTGCTTGCAGCGCTTCTTCCAAGCCTATGACCGCAGCTGCGCAGACAAAGGCGAGACCCCGCGCGGAAATTCCATGCTCTACAATTTGCTGGCACTGCTGCGGGAAGCGGAGAACGACCGCATCAACCTTGCGCGGTATGCCTATCTGCTGGCGCGGCTCTCCCCCGAAAAGAACGCGCCGGACTATCCGCTTTACGAACAATTTTCTCACAGCATGATGGACGACTGGGCCTTTGATGCCGTGCAGCGTCACCAGCTCATCACCGCGATCTACATTTATGTGTATCAGAACAGAAAGGGTGGCGACACAGATGGCAGAACAGAATAACAACAGCCGCGGCGGCAAAGACCCGCAGAAGGCGCTCCCGCCGGAGACCATACCGAGAAAGGTGCCGGAGAATTATGTGGACGAGGCCGAGCGCATTATGCGCGCCCTGATAAGCAGCGGCACGACCGTGACCACCAGCAAGATCCGCAACTTGCTGAGCCTTGTGACCGATATCTATAATGACGAAAGCATCCGCACCGAGGACAAGCTGAAACCGGACAGTGTGGTCAAGCTCAACCTGATGCGGGTGCGCGTAGCCTACGAGTATGGCCGCGACAACGGAGAAAGTGTCGGTAAAGATAAAGTTTATCCCATGAGAGAGTTTATTACACAAGCGCATCTGCGGGAATACCTCAAGGGCATTTCCACCGACCGTGCGGATCTGATCCGTTTTGCACACTACATGGAAGCGCTGGTCGCTTTCCACCGCTACCTTGGCGGCAAGGAGAATTGATTATGTATGGAAAAATTCTGATCCGGTGCGATCTGATCGTGTGCACCGGTATGCACATCGGCGGTTCCTCTGCGTTTTCTGCCATCGGTGCTGTGGACAGCCCGGTGGTGCGCGACCCCTATACCGGTCTGCCCATCGTGCCCGGAAGCAGCCTGAAGGGCAAGCTGCGCACCCTGCTGGCCCGCAGTCTCTGTCAGGATATTGAGAATATGCCCGATCTCAGTGCGGACGACGCACGCATTCTGCGCCTGTTCGGCTCCGCCGAGCCGGTGCGCCGCTCCCGCCTGCAATTTGCAGACGCCTTTCTGACCAATGCAGAGGCACTTTCCAGCAAGGGCGTGCGCGTGACCGAGGTCAAGACCGAAAACACGATCTCCCGTGCAAACGCGCAGGCAACCCCCCGCCAGATCGAGCGCGTGATCGCCGGTGCAGTGTTTGGCGTCAGCATTGTTTACGATGTCACCGACCCGGCACAGGTGGAGGAAGATCTTGCCCTGCTGGCCAAGGGCATGAAGCTGCTGCAATGGGATTATCTGGGCGGTCACGGCTCCCGCGGCAGCGGCCGCGTCAGCCTGAAAAACTTTACGCTGAAAAACTACGGCGCACCGGTGGAACTTGACAGCCTGAACGCCCTCTTTGATGAGGTGGACAGCTATGAACTATTTTCTGTTTAAGCTTCAGTTCGACACCGCTGTGCATTTCGGCGGTTCGGACTCCGCATTGTCGCTCTACACCTCCGAGGAGACCCTGCGGGCAGATACCCTGTTTTCTGCCCTCTGCCACGAGACCCTCGTCCAGCAGGGGGAAGCCGCGCTGGAGCGGCTATGCGAAAGCGTCCGGCAGGGCAAACTCCTGTTCAGCGATACGATGCCGTGGTACGACAAAACGTTCTATCTGCCCAAGCCCATCGCTGCATCGGAATCCACCGAGGAGGTGGAGACCACCCTGCGCAAAAAGGTTAAAAAGATGGCGTGGATCCCCGTGCTGGCCTTTGACCGCTATGCCAAAAGCCTGCACGCAGGGCATTTTACGCCCGATGACCAGCCGGAAAGCTTCGGCACGCATTACGAGCAGACCAAGGCAACGATCCCCGCGCAGGGAGACACCGAGCCTTATCAGGTAGGGCTGTTCCGCTTTGCACCGAACTGCGGGCTGTATTTCATCTGCGGCATTTCGGAAAGCGGACAGGACAAAAAGCTGCACGCCCTGCTGGAAGGGCTGGGCGTCACCGGGATCGGCGGCAGGGTCAGCACCGGTTACGGCAAATTCCATGTGGTGCAAAAGCTCTGCCTGAATACGCCCCCTGACGCGCAGGCCAAGTGGCTGCGCCGTGCACTTTCTGCCAACCGTGCGCCCTATCTGCTGCTGACCACCAGCCTGCCGCAGGCGAACGAGTTGGACAGCGCTTTAAAAGACGCCTCCTTCCAGCTGGTGCGCCGCAGCGGCTTTATGGCCTCGGACCGCGTGGAAACGCCGCTGAAGAAAAAAACGCAGTATGCCCTTGCCGCCGGCTCTGTGCTGCAGCACCCCTATCAGGGGGCGCTGTACGATGTCAGCCTGACCGACACGCACCCGGCATACCGTTATTCCAAACCGATCTTGATGGGGGTGACATTATGATCCAGCAGGATCATCTGCAGATCTTTGATCTTACTCTGACCGTGCGGTCGCCCCTGTTCATCGGTGACGGCCGCATGTACACGAAAGCAGAGTACCTGTATTGCACCCGCAACGGAAGAGCCTCCTTGCTGGACGAACAGAAATTTTTCACCTTTCTGACAGATCGCGGGCTGATCGACCGGTACATCCAGTTCATGCTCTGCAATCAGTCCAATCTCCGGGATTTTCTGACCGAGGACTGCGGCGTTTCTGATGCGGATCTGAACGCGCTGACCCGCTATACGATCGAGGCGGGAGATGCCGTTACAAATTCGCCGAAAAATCTCTACACCTTCCAGCGGGATGCCCATGACAGGGCGTACATTCCCGGCAGCAGCCTCAAGGGTGCACTGCGCACCGTATGGCTCTTGCAGGCCGTTCGGGCCGATCAGAGCACTGGGCACAGCCTTGCGTCAGACGATAGCGCCGCATTCCCGGAGGAACAATACGTCAATCAGCTGCATCTGCGCCTACAGAAGGACGGCAGCATCGCTTCCGATGCGGTCAACAGCCTGTTCCGGGGGGTTCAGGTCTCCGACAGTAAGCCCATCCCGAATGAGCGGATGGCTCTTTGCGGAAAATTCGATGTACTTCCGGACGGTTCCTTTCCAAAGAACAGCAAGAAAGGCATTCCCCTGTTCCGGGAATGCGCGATCCCCGGCGCTAAGGTTCGTTTTAAGCTGACGCTGGATCAATCGGTGCTGAAGGGGCGCATTACCAAAGAGTCCCTTATAGATGCCATCCAGCAGTTTGACACTTATTACAAGCAGACATACCGCGCGCGCTTCAAAGCGCCAAGCGGTGCCGTCAACCTGCCGCAGCAGCCGCACCTGATCCTTGGCGGCGGCTCCGGCTTTTTTGCCAAGTCGCTGGCGTACCCCTATCTGGGCGAAGAAAAGGGGCTGCGCTGGACGGCAGCGCAAATGACACAGATGTTCCACAAGCATGGGCATGAGTGCGATATCGAAAAAGGCGTCTCCCCGCACACCATGAAATACGCCCGCTTTCGCGACCAGTTCTATCCCTATGGGTATTGCGAGGTGAGTATCCTATGATCCAGCAGTTTCAGCTTGTTTTAGCGCCACCCACGGGGGTACGCGTCCCGCAGGCATGGGCCTACCGCCTGTATGGCTGGCTGATGGCACAGCTTCCGGCAGACGTTGGCGATGCCCTGCATCTGCAAGGGGAGCACCCCATTGCGCATTTCCTGCATTTTTCGCCGGAAAAGCAGGCGCTGATCTGGACGGTCAATCTGCTGGACGAGACGGTCCGGCAGAGCGTCTCTCCCCTTCTGACGTCCGTAAAGGAGATCCCGCTGCACGAATCGCCCCTGCCAGTCACAGAAGTCCGTGTTTCCCCGGCAGTCTCCGCCGCCGAGCTGATCCGCTTTGGTCGTTCCTTCGATGAAAGCCGCGCAAAGTTTGTTTTTCTGTCGCCCTGCGCCTTCAAGCAGTCCGGCCGCTATGCTATTTTTCCGCAGGAAACGCTGCTTTTGCAAAGCCTGACCGCGCATTGGAACGCCGCTTTCCCGGAATACGCCCTTACGGATGATGATGCGCTGCTGGCTTTGCAGCAGGGGCTGCATATCGTGGACTACAACCTGCGCACCACACGTTATCCGCTGAAGGAAACGCGCATTCCGTCCTTTCAGGGCAGCGTAACGGTCGAAGCGCATCTTGCGCCGCCGCTTCTGGAGCTTTGGAACGCGTTGCTTTCTTTCGCGCCCTACGGCGGGGTCGGCATCAAAACGACCCTCGGTATGGGCGGCACAGTCTGCTCCATCGGATGCACCGGTGCGCCATAAAAGCACGGTTTGCCGCAAACAAAAAAGGTGAAGTGACCCACGGTCACTTCACCTTTTTTGCAGGAGCCATGCCCGGCAAAAGCTGGCCGGACAGGCCTTGCCTGAACTGCTTTCACTCATGATATGAACCAGATGAAAAAACAGACGGGTCATATCCCTTGACTTCAGTCCCCCCGGGGAGTATACTCCGTGGCAGTGAAATATTCGGCTATGACGAGAAAGAGTACCCGGAAAGAATGCTGCAGAGAGCTGCCGGATGGTGCAAGGCAGTGCAGGGTGTCCGTGGGAAGATCCTCTCCGAGCTTTCCGGCTGAATGGGCGGCATCTGCGCCCCAGTAAGCGGGAACGGCAGGCCCCCGTTATCACGGGCCGCGCATTGTTGGATGCGCACTGAGGGGCCGGGCTTTGCACCGGCAATAAGAGTGGTACCGCAGAGGAGTTTATACGCCTTTGTCTCTTACGAACCGTAAGGGGCAAAGGCGTTTTTGTTTGCGGGAAAGCCATTTCCCGGATGTTTCATTGCCTTTACATCCGCAAAAATAAGTGTTCAGGAAAAAGGAGTATTATCATGAAAACATTGGAAAAAGTAAGCGACTTTGTGGGCAAGTACATGGCCGCCATCGTCATTGTGGTGGCGGCACTGGCGCTGCTGTTCCCCGGCACCTTCAGCGTGGTAAAGACCGCATGGGTCAACACCCTGCTGGGCATCGTCATGTTCGGCATGGGTCTTACCCTGAAGCCGGAGGACTTCAAGGTGGTGTTCAGCCGCCCGAAAGACGTGATCATTGGCTGCATTGCGCAGTTCACCCTGATGCCCTTCCTTGCATGGGCGCTGACGCAGCTGTTCCACCTTCCCACCGAGCTGGCTATCGGTGTCATCCTTGTGGGTACCTGCCCCGGCGGCACCTCCTCTAACGTGATGACCTATCTGTCCAAGGGCGACGTTGCACTGTCCGTCGGTATGACTGCCGTTTCCACCGTGCTGGCACCCTTCCTGACTCCCCTGCTGACCCTGCTGTATGCCGGTCAGCGCGTGGATGTGAACCCTGTAAATATGTTTCTGTCCATCGTCAAAGTAGTGCTGGTGCCCATCGCACTGGGCTTTGTGGTCAACCACTTCTTCCACGCCTTCACTCAGAATGCCGTCCGCGTGCTGCCGCTGGTCTCCACCACCGCCATCGTGCTCATCATCTGCGCCGTTGTTTCTGCAAACTCCGCCAAGATCATGACCAGCGGCCTGCTGATCCTTGCCGTGGTCATCCTGCACAACCTGCTGGGCTACCTCACCGGCTTTGGCGTGGGCAAGCTGCTGAAGCTGGATTCCACCAAGTGCCGTGCAATTTCCATCGAGGTCGGTATGCAGAACTCCGGTCTGGCCACTTCTCTGGCCGCTGCCCACTTTGCACAGTATCCGCTGGCAACCATCCCCGGTGCGGTGTTTTCTGTGTGGCATAACATTTCCGGTGCTGTCCTTGCCAACTTCTTTGCCCGCACCGCAGAGAAGAAGGACTGATCTTATCCAATCAATAAGGGGCTGCTGCACAAGGTTTCTTCCCTGTGCAGCAGCCCCTGTTTTGTTTATCGCAGGCAGCGTCTCAGCTCCGGTATTCCGCCGGCAGCTGCTCCATGGTCTGCCACTTGTCCATGGCATCTTCCAGCTTCATGCCCTTGGCCACTGCGTCGCGGCGGCAGGCGTTGACAGCCTGAATTTCCTTCATCTTGGCACCGGTCAGGGTGTAGCCCTTCATGGCGATGAGGGTAGCCCCCCAAGCCACCATGGGGATGATGCAGAACAGCACGATGACCACCCAGTTCATGCCCGGGGTGTAGGGGTCATACTGAGTGGGCAGGCTCTGCAGGCCCACAAAGCTGACCGCAATGCCCACAACGGTAGCGGACAGGCTGGACACCAGCTTGTCCACCAAACTGAACAGGGTGCCCATGATGCCGGGGATGTAGTTGCCGCTGCGGTAGGTCTCGTAGTCGGAGCAGTCGGCAACCATGGGGATGGGCATATCGGCGGTGGCGTAGTAAGCGCCGTAGCCGATGCCAAAGAAGGCGATGAACAGGATGGTGTACAGATTCAGGGACAGACCATTCTCGCCCAAAATGGACAGGGTGAAGGCATCGCCGCGGCCCCAGAGCAGCAGCAGCACCAGCACGCCCACATAGCACACCAGCGCCACGGTGACGTACTTCATCAGGCTGGCCTTCTGGCCTTCCTTCTGGCTGGTGCGGACGGTCAGCAGGAAGAAGGGCACGCTGCACACATAGCCCAGCACCATCATGGGCAGGTACAGACCGTCGTAGTTGCCCATCATGCAGCCATACAGCATGCACAGCACGGTGGTGTTGGTGGCGATGGAAAGTGCCAGCTTGCAGCCTGCACCGGCCACCATCAGCCGCTGCATGGGGTTATTGTTTTTGATGATCTGGAGGTACTCCCGCACCTTGATCTTCTCGGTCTTTTCGCCGCCGATACCAAAGTACTTGGGCTGATCCTTTTCCCAGATGCCGATAACGGCCAGCAGGGTGAGCAGAATGGAGATGACAATGCCCACCGGCGCCAGCGTGCGGAAGAACCCGGCAGAAGCGTAGCCGCCCTCATAGTTCTTGGCAAGGATGGGAGCAAAGAACTGCATAGCGCCCATGCCCAGCAGGCTGCCCACGGTATTGAAGATGGTGAACAGCGGACGCTGCTTCGGATCATTGGTCAAAACGGTCTGGCCGGAGCGGGTGCAGCTGGTCTGGAAGGTGTAGCCGATGACCCACACGGCGTACAGCCCTACAAAGGCGGCGTAGCGCAGCCCCATGGCACTGGCGGGGATGAGCGGGGTAAGGCAGTACAGCACCAGAATGCTGGCTGCCATGATCAGGTTGCCGATGACCATAAAAGGCCGGAACTTGCCGAATTTGCCGTTGGTGCGGTCCATGAGGGCACCGATGATGGGGTCGGTGATGGCGTCAAACAGACGCATACCGGTGACCATCACCGAAGCAAACAGCATACTCAGCGCCAGCACCTTGCTGCCGAAGGTGGCGATGTAGGAAAGCACCAGCACATAGTACACGTTCGTTGCGCCGTTGTTCAGCGGAAACAGCACCAGCTGGTAGGTTTTGGCGCGGTTCACACTCGACGCCGTTGTTTTTTGTTCGCCCATTGCGGTCTCTCCTTTTGTCTTTGATAAAAAAGCGGCAGCCTGCCCCGCCTTCGGGGCAGGCTGCCACATTCTTTTATAGGGATCAGCCTTCCTTACGGTTCTTCAGGAAAGCACCCACGATCAGTGCCAGAATCGCTGCTACAAAGCAGACAATGCAGGCAATCGAGACATAGAACACGCGCCAGCCGATCATATTCTGGGAGTTCCAGGAGAACAGACCGGAGATCAGCAGAATGCGGCTGCTGATGATCTCGCCGATGTTCAGGGTCAACAGTGCGATAGCGCACATGACAGCCATCAGGCTGACAATGTCCTTCTTGCGGTTTGCCGCTGCAATCGAAGCGCACACCAGCACCATAGCCAGCACGGCAAATGCAATCAGCTTGCCAAAGGAGTTCAGCGGGTTTGCAGTGTCCATCGTGTGGCATACGCTCATCACGATCGTGCCTGCGATGCCCAGGATCACTGCCACTGCGTCAGCATAAAACGCAGGACCTTGTTTTTTGATAGCAGACATATTACTGAGCCTCGCTTTCTTCTTTCTTTTTGCGGCTGCTTACCGTGTACATTGCAAAGCTGCCAACCATCAGCACACCAGAAACTGCGATCAGTGCAATGTAAGCGCCACGCCACCAGGTCATGGTCTGCTTAATGCAGGTCGTGCTGTTATAGCGGTTCATCAGGTTTGAATTTGCCAATGCATACAGGATATTGTGAGTAGCCTGCTTGACTTTGCGCTGGAGATTTGCATCACCGTTCAGCAGCGTTGCGCTGACCTTGGTGCCATCGTTCTGAGCAGCGAAAGTAGAGCAGTTTTCCAGCGTGGTGCTGCCATGGAAGCCGGAAATGCCGCGGGTATCAAAGCAGGTGACACCGGAGTTCAGCACTGCACCGTACAGATCGGTATCATCATAGATATCGGTCACGGCATAGCCCTTAAAGCCCCACTCGTTCATCAGGATCTCGGTCATCAGGCCGGTGCTGACGGTGCACTCCACACCGCCGATCTTGGAGAAAGAGGTCATCAGACCACGCATACCTGCATCGTAGTCGTCGGTGTCGTACTTGGATGCCTCAAATGCGATCTGGTATGCACGCAGGTCAACTTCGCGGGCACGCTGTTCCGTCATATAAGGAGCAACGCCTGCACGGTTGGTCTCCTGGTCATTGAATGCATAATGCTTGGGAGCTGCGATCAGGCCGTACTCCAGAGCGCCGATGGCAAATTCCATGGCAGCGTTGCCTGCGAGGACGGGATCCTCCGAATAGTATTCACCGTTGCGACCGTTGTAAGCCTGACGATGGGTATTCAGGCCGGGGCCCCACAGAATGGGAATACCAACAAACAGGGATTCCTCACCAACGAATTCGCCGACTTCCTTGTACAGATCCGGGTTGAAGGAGGAAGCCACAAGCGGTGCGCTTGCAAAGACGATGGGATACCAGTTGCCGTTCGGATCGTCCGCACTGATGTTCCAGGGGGCACCGGTGTCCTTGGAAGCGTTCAGATTGACATCGATGCCGTTTCCGGCATTCTCAGTCGCATAAGTCTCAATGGTGCCAATGGACTCAATGCCGGGGATGCTGGGGCCGCCAAAAGTTGCCATGTACTGTGCTTCTTCCAGCGTGATCTTGTCCAGCAGCTCATCCCACGCGGGATCGTCAAAGTTCTTGCCGTACATCTGGTAGAACATCAGATCGCTGTTCTTGCCCCACTGGATGTCCGAGGTATCATCGGTGGTGCTGATGGTGTAGTAGTTGCCGTTCAGGTCGCTGATCAGCTGCTCGCTGGTCAGGGTCATGCTGTCATAGGTCTTGGGGAAGGTGCCTGCCCAGTCCGCACGGGACAGGTAGGTGACCTCGCCATCCTGATAGTAGTTCCAGTCTGCATACGGCAGCTGGTTGGAGATCTTTGCACCGGTCTTGGAAATGGAGAACGCGGTCTTGGAGATCATGTTCTCGTCGATCTCCTGTGCAACTGCTGCGGCAGCGCTGCCAGTGCCAACCATCTTGGAGGCATCTGCGCCCTGAAGGGTCAGGATGTTGTTCAGTGCGTCATGTGCGCCGTTGCCCACTGCAAAGAAGTAGGTGCCGGGATCAAGGATGTAAGTGCCGGTGGTACCGTCGCCGTTGTCGTAGGTGGAATCGTAGCTTGCGATATACTCCATATCGACCTTGATCGGCATCACAACGGATTCACCGGGCTGGAGGGTCGGGGTCTTGTCAAAGCCCAGCAGCTGGATCGCAGACTTTTCCACACCGCCCACGGTGTAAGGAGCCTGACCATAAATCTGGACAGGAGTCTTTGCGGCAACGTTACCGGTGTTGGTCACCTTCACGTTGAAGGTCGCGTAGATGCTGGGTGCGCCCGTCTCATCATCGTAATCGATGCTGAACTCCGGCTGCCCCTGAAGCTCACGCTCAAAGGTGGTGTAGCTCAGACCATAGCCAAAGCCGTATGTCACCTCGTTGTCGTAGTTCCACTCGGTGGAAGAAGCGTATGCACCCACCGGAGAAGCAGCGTTGCCCACGCCATTCACAGCATCAGCATATCGAGTCTCATAGTAGCGGTAGCCGACATAGATTCCCTCCGCCTCGATGATGTAGTTCTGGGACTTTGCGCGGGTGACGACATCCTCTGCGTTGGTGTAGGTAAAGTTGCCCATGTTCTGCATTGCGGGAGCAGACATGTTATAGGTCGCGTAGATATCGGACATTGCGCCAGAGGGGCTGACACGACCGCACAGGATATCTGCCACGCCCAGCATACCATAGCAGCCGGGCAAACCGATCCACAGGATCGCATCAATATCGGGGTCATTCTTCAGGTCGCCGATCTCCACTGCGTTTGCGGTGTTGATCAGGACGATGACCTTATCACTTGCCTTCTTTGCAGTCTCGATCACGTCACGCTCGTTGGTGGTCAGTTCCAGCGGCTCAGAAGCGCCGGTGCCCTCTGCTACGCTGCCGGGCAGGTAGTCCTTGGATTCTGCAGTCGGGCGGCTGATCACAACGATCGCAGCATCGCCGTACTGTGCAAAGCTTGCCTCGTAATCGGGGTTCGTTGCTTTAACCTCTGCCAGAGACGGCTCCTGCGGATCGTAGTTTGCAAACGGAGTCTCATTCTCAGAATGCTGATAGGTCTCGTTCAGCTTGGTGTAGACGTCCACCATGGTGGGGTTGACATTGAAGCCTGCACCCTCAAACTCGAACTCGTCGCCGTTCCACTCGCTCAGTGAAAGAGCGCGGGTGACTTCGCCGGTCTTATAGTTTGTGTTCAGGGTGTAAGCGATGGTGTTATGGAAGTCCGTCTTGTTCTGGCTCAGCGCCTGCTCCAGGCTGATGTAAGGACCCTTTGCCTTCACGCCGAAGCTGGAGCCCAGCAGAGAAATATGAGAACGGATGCCCAGCAGCGTCACATTGGAGCCGCTTGCAAGGGGCAGAGTGTTGTTCTCATTCTTCAGCAGAACAGCGCCCTCCACTGCCTGCTTGTGACCCAGATCAATTGCCTTCTGGATCAGGGCATGAGAGTTGCCGGTTCCGTCCGCATTCAAAACTTCAGCAGAGGGAGTGAACTTGTCATAAAGCGGGTCGTCAGCGGTATTTTCCGAGACGAACTTTTCACTCTGGGTGCCAAGGTTGGTGTCGATCGTCGCTTTATAGCCTTCCAAGATCGTGCCTGCCACACAGGACAGGGTGAACACAAAGGCAAACAGCGCAGAAAGACCGCGCCAAAGCGTTTTTCTTTTAGCCATGGTTTTCTCCTTTTCTTTTTGTGTTGTCCTTATCCTGCCACACCAGACAGCCGTTTTCCGGTTCTGACTCCTCCTTTGGATTCAATTTCTTCAAAGTGCAAAACCGATGCTCAGACCCAGTTTGCACTCTTCGACTTGGTTTTTACCAGCTTGTAGCTGGGGTTCGGGGCCGCCACACTGCGGAAGCAGGCGGTGTCGATGCAGTCGCCTGCAACGGCTTTCAGCTCCACCTTTCCGTGCAGCGGCACGCGGAACTTAAAGATATGCTCCCCGGTCTGCTCTGCCAGCTTTTTGCCGTCCGCATACAGGGTAACGGATTTCTGGTTGGAGTAGACCTTGACCTCGATCTCCTTCTCGGTGCGGTCGGTGAACCGCTTGGAGCAGATATGAACGAAGTTTTCCTCGCTCCACCATGCTTTATAGAGGTAAAAGCTGTCCTTTTTGGTCTTTCGGTCAAAGGTGACCAGACCCTTGTGGTTCATGCCCGGCTCGCCGCCCTGATCCCGGGCGTCGGCTGCAAAGTCGAACATATTCCAGACGTGGGTCGCCCACAGCCACGGGTGGCGGTCAAAGCACTTCAGCATGTACTCGTGGTACTTGGCCTGATACTCCTCGGTGTGGTCGCCCCGGCGGGGGTGGGCACTGTGGAGGTTGGGCATACCCTCGGCACCGTACTCGGAAAAGCCCAGCGGACGGTTGGGGTATACCAGATGGAAAAAGCTCATCCACAGGTCATTCAAAAACAGGCCCGGCACATACCAGCCCAGATACAGGTTCCAGCTGACAAGGTCGGTGATGTGCGCCACCGGGTTGAAGGGGCCGCACATGGCGTAGCATGCCAGCGTAGTCAGGCGGGTGGGATCCATCTTGTGGCACAGCTCGTTGAGCACCCGATGGTTATCCAGCATATCCGCCTTATCCTTGGTGGAGATGGTGATCTCGTTGGACACGCCCCAGCAGACGATGGAGGGGTGGTTGTAGTTCTGGTAGATCAGCTCTTTCATCTGGCTGATGGTGTTTTCCCGGCCATTGGGCAGGTGCTCAGAGATATAGGGGATCTCTGCCCAAACCACCATGCCGTACTTATCGCACAGGTCGTAGAAATACTGGTCGTGCTGGTAGTGTGCCAGACGGACGGTGTTTGCACCCAGCTCCCGGATCAGCGCCATGTCCTCATCGTGCATCTCCCGGGTGATGGCATTGCCCAGACCCTTGCGGTCCTGATGGCGGGAAACGCCGTGAAGCGGATAAGGCTTGCCGTTGAGGAAAAAGCCTTTTTTTACATCCACAGAGAAGCTGCGCAGCCCCACCTTGGTGGTCACTTCGTCCACCGGCTTGCCGTTCTGCATCAAACGAACCACGCAGGTGTACAGGTAGGGGTCCTTTACGCCGTTCCACAGATGGGGAGCATCCAGATGGAGGGAAGCATTTTCGCCCTCGCCTTTTGCAACGGTGCTGCCCGCAGCGTCCAGCAGCTCCACCACAACAGTGCCCCCGCCTTCCACCAGCGTTTCCACCTGAATGTCGGCGCTGCCCTCTTTCAGATCGGGGGTGATTTTCACGCCGGTGTCGCCAAAGTGACCCAGCGCAATGTGGTTTTTGTTCACCACCAGCAGGCTCACATCCCGGTAGATGCCGCCGTAGAAGGTAAAGTCTGCTTTCTGGGGATAAACGCGGTCGTTGACGCTGTTATCCACCTGCACCGCGAGCTGGTTTTCTGCCTGCAAAAGCTCCGTGATCTCTGCCCGGAAGGTGGAGTAGCCGCCGTCATGGGTGCAGAGCTGCTGACCGTTCAGCAGCACGGTGGCGCTGGAATTGACGCCCTCAAACTGCAGCCAGACCTGCTGTGCCGGGTCAAAGGCCGGTGCTGCAAAGCTGGTGCGGTAGGTGCAGGTACCCCGCCAGTAATCGTTACCGCCGTCCTGTCCGTCCACGGCGTTCCAAGTGTGGGGCAGTGCTACGGCAGCGGTCACGCCGTCCGGGCCGGTGAACTGCCAGTCCTTCATAAGCTTTGCAATACTACGCATCCGATTCCTCCTGTTTTTTGCTGTGCTCCGGTAATTTTTCCGTACATTTTTCTTTCGTTGTTATTTTATCAAAGCAACCACATTTCGCAAGATGCCCGCGAAAATCGGTCGCTTTGCGTGCGCATTCGGTTTTCAGCTTCCAAATGTGAACCGGCATATTTGTATATTTTTCACAAACAGATGTATCCAACAAACCGCAAAAAGAAAGCCGCCGCAGGACTTCCGTTTTCGGAAATTCTGCGGCGGCTGCCGTTTCCTTAACTTATTTTTGCAGCGGAAAGATGATCTTTTCCGCAAAGAATTCGCCCTGTTCCTCCAAGGTCAGCGTGCCTTTATATTTCTGTACGATACGCCGGATCACCTTCAGCTCATACTGTGCAGAACGGTTTGCCTGCTTTTCCGGCGGGCGCAGCGGGCTGATGATATTCACCACCACAAAGCCCTGCCGCACACAGACCAGCAGGTCGATGACCCGGCACTCCGGGCGGGCGGTCTGCACTGCGCTTTCCACAGCATGATCCAGTGCATTGGCAAACAGCGCGTACAGATCCCCTGCCTCGATAAAGCCAAGACAACTGCCGTTTGCCACGGCATTCAGCTGGATTCCCCGGGACTCGCACAGCAGGCTCTTCTCGGTCAGCACCACATCCAGCACCTCGTTGCCGGTGTTGCGGTTTGCATCATAAAGGCGGGCTGCGCGCTCGGCCTCCTCGATGCGCTCCGGCGGCACCGCTTCAGGCGACAGCTTGCGGAGATTGGCGATCTGCACCTTCAGCTCGTGGCAGCGCTTATTGATGATCTGCACATTCTGCCGGGCAACCTGATACTGCTGACGCTGCCGCTCGTACAGCAGGTTCAGGGCATTCATCTCTTTTTCCATGGCAGATTTCTTGAACAGCTCACTTTGAAAATACAGCAGGGTGATAAAATAGAACTGCCCGATCAGAATGGTGGCTATAACGCTCCGCGGAAACTGTTCCGCGCGGAAATTGTCCAGCACCGCTGCCTGTACCATGAACAGGATGCCGATAAAAAATGCGCTGAATAGCTGCCGGGGACCGATATGATACTCTCCTTTATAAGGCAGCTGCCGTGCCAGCAGGAGGTACACTGCCGCAAAGAATACCGCCCCGGACAGCAATTGTACCAGAACCGCCCAAGGGGAAGCCATGTTCAGCGGGTGTCCATACCGGGCAAATTGCAGCTCTAGAAAGCACCAGCCCTCGTAGGCGCACTGCGCGATGAGCAGACTCCACACCGCACAGTACATGGCTCCTTTTTTATTGATATCCGTGCACAGGTAGATCATCCCACCCAGCAGCGCAAAAAAGGAGATATAAAGCGCCAGCAGCAAGAGCTGCTGCTGCCACAGTGTTGTGGACTGCGCCAGCGGGTCCAGCAGCTGCGCCAGCAAAAGCAGCGGGAACAACATCCCGCAGGCGCGCGCCCAGAAATGGGAGCGATGCCGCAAGGGCAGACAAAAGACCAGTGCTGCACCCCAGCGCAGCAGCGCCCGGAGCAGGCTGTTCAGCAGGGATGTGGTCACAGCACACCTCCCATGTAGGACGCCACTGCGGTAAGAAAGGCCGTGCGCTGCCGTCGGCTGATCTCCAGCCGGTCGTCTTTCACAAGGGCAAAGTCGCTTTCAATGCCCTTGACGTAGGCCAAGTTGACCAGATAGCACTGGTTGCAGCGGACAAAATGGTACTCTGCAAGCTGCTTTTCAGCGCTTTGCAGGCTGGCGCGCACCGCAAATTCTCCTTTGGCGGTGTGGTAATACAACATCCGGCTGCGGGTCTCCAGATAATAGATATCCGCCGTGTCCAGCAGCTGGATGCCGCCGCCCGCCAGCTGCAACACCACCTGCCCGCCTCTGCGCCGCTGTACCCGCTGAATGGCGCGGGAGAGCTTTGTGCAGAACTGATAATAATTCACCGGCTTCAGCACATAATCCAGTGCGTCCACCTCGTACCCTCGGATGGCATACTGCGCCATGTTGGTCACAAAGACCAGCACCACCTCCGCATCCACTGCCCGGATGGCTTCGGCAGCGCCAAAGCCGTCCAGCCGGGGCATCTCCACATCCATAAAAATGATGTCGAACCCCGGCGTATAGTGCTCTGCGATTTCGGAGCCGTCTGTAATGAGGCTGATCTCCACCTGTACTCCCTGCTCCTCGGCATATTGCCGTATCACTCTTTTTATTGAAACACACTTTTCCGTGAAATGCAATGGAAAACCTTGTTTGAAACAAGGCTGTTTTTAGACGCCTGTCTTGCAGGAAGCGGTCAGGCCCGCACAACGAAAGCTTCCTTCTGCAAAGCAAAAAGGCAGGATACCATCGCCGTGATGATACCCTGCCTTTGATTGTTTACCGCTCCGTTGCGTAAACGCAAACCTCCGTAAACAAAAAACACACCTGAACCCCAGACCCCCTGCGTGTGATGCATGATGACTTTTCGTTTTTTAGCTCGATAATTCGTCAAGTCGAAGTGATTTGCTACAGATCTGCTACAAACGGCAGTTTTTCGACTTGCATCAGTAACCTGTTTTTTATATTCTCACTGGCCAAACTTTCAACTCCTATACTCTCCCCTCGCCAAAAAAGTCTCAAATGTTTTGTGTGGTTTGATGATAGTATTTTCAGTTGACGTATGATACACTGAATTTTAAGGAGTTATTCAGTTGTACTGTGACTACTTATCTAAGCATTTTTACGGACACCAAATCTTGCATACAAAAATGCGAAATCTGCTTTGAATGGGGTATTTGCTTATGTTTAAAATCAACAATCTGGCAAATCAGACAAGTCACATCGTCACCGAACAGAAGGGTATCTTTTCCATTGTTGAGCACAATGTCGATTTCTCCGTAGCGCCTTGCAATGCAATGGAAGAATACTATATGAGCCAGATGAATGTCAAACGGAAACAGGCCATTGCCAATCTCAACGGAAAAGTTGGGCTTGTTCTCCAAGCGGGCGCAATGCAGTACATTGTTGGCAACGTGCAAGCAACCACCGGGTTGAAGGGTGTTGGTGACTTCTTAGGCAAAATGGTAAAAAGTTCCGTCACAAAAGAAAGCGCAATCAAGCCGGAGTACGTCGGAACGGGTGTGCTCGTGACCGAACCCACCTATAAATATCTTCTGACCGAAAATGTCGGTGACTGGACAGACGGTCTTGTAATGGAAGACGGCATGTTCCTGGCCTGTGAATCCACTGTCAAGCACGAGATTCAGGCACGCTCCTCGCTTTCTTCTGCAGCACTCGGAAATGAAGGACTCTTCAATCTACGGCTTGCTGGCAATGGTGTATGTGTACTGGAAAGCAATGTTCCCCGTTCGGAAATCGTAGAAATCGACCTTCAAGACGACGTTTTAAAAATTGATGGCAGCTTTGCGATTTGCTGGTCCGGCAGTCTCAGCTTTACGGTTGAACGTTCCGGAAAAACCTTGCTTGGTTCTGCCGCATCCGGTGAGGGTCTGGTAAATGTTTATAAGGGAACTGGCAAAGTATGGCTTGCTCCATTAACGCCTTCTCAATCACTGGTTAGCGCAACGCATGCAAAAAGTGCAAAGTAATTGAACACCTGTTCTTCTTGCTTTCACTGTTTTACTTCTTTACAGCATCATCTTTGCAAAAAGCTCTTGGCCTTTAATATAGAGGTCAAGAGCTTTTTTGCTTGCCGCTGAACTTCTGTTTCAGGAGGTCATCAGCATACTTGTTTTCGGACACCTTGCTGGGGTTGTGGTAGGTCTCGCCGTCAATTTCGATTGCGATTTTGGACTCAGGAGATTCCAACGCAAAGTCGATATAGCGATGCCGTCCATAGATGTCCACGCAGGGGTACTGGACCTGCAAATTTTCGGTCTTTTCTGGGCCAAAAGCCTCACAGAAAAGCTGTACAAACAGCTCCTCTGCACGGCTGTTGACACCGGTTGCTTTTGGCTCCATGATGGTCGCCTGTTATTTTAACCCTTATCACCTTTTAGAGGTTCTGACAATCTATAATAAATCATTTTTATTTTACTCCTGCAACCAAACGAAAGCAATGCACGGGTTGCACTGCATCAGTCTCTTTTTATTGTAGCATCATAACCTGTATGCTCTCTCAGACAGTCCCGTTTTGCTGGGGGAGCTGCAGGCACTTTTGCAGTATCAATATGACCGCATTGATTTTATCGACGAACCTGTGGATGTGGGCTTTGATTGTCCGCTGGACCTGCACTGCACCTATACCCGCGACCAGCTGCTGGTAGCACTGGACTTTTTGAAGCCTGCCACTGTCCGCGAGGGCGTGAAGTGGCTGCCGGAAAAGCAGCTGGACGTATTCTTTGTGACCCTGAACAAAGCGGACAAGGATTACTCCCCCACCACCATGTACAAGGATTATTCCATCAACGAGAGCCTGTTCCACTGGCAGAGCCAGAGCACCACCGCCGAAAACTCTGCCACCGGGCAGCGCTACATCCATCACCGGGAAAAAGGAAGCCGGGTGCTGCTGTTCGTGCGTGAGTTCAAGGCAGATGCCCGTTTTGGCGGTGCAGGAGCGTATACCTATCTGTGCCCGGTGCAACCAGCCCATCAAGAGGGTCAAGCTGAAGGACGGCTCCATCATGCAGGCGGCAGAGTTTGCAGCTCCCCATGAGGGAATGTGCGCAGACTGCTACAAAGCCACCAGATTGAACGTAGCATAATAAAACTGCTCTATTTCGATGTCACTTGATTCTTGTATGATTCTATATTTCATGGTACACTTACAGTAGTGAGTTCTGAAAGCTCTCCTCTGTGAGCGGAAAGGAGCATTGCATGAAAGATTTGCAGTTTCCTGTCGGAATCTCGAATTTTGAGAAGATTCGAGAAGGCGGGTATTATTATATCGACAAGACCAATCTGATTTCTGAACTTCTTAGCGGAGGTATCGCTGAAGTAACATTGATTACTCGCCCTCGTCGCTTCGGAAAATCCCTTGGTATGAGCACTCTCGCAAATTTTCTGGATATCCGCAAAGACAGCAAGCAACTGTTTGAGGGATTGGCAATCTCCAAAAATACAGAGCTTTGCAAAAAATGGATGAACCAGTGTCCTGTGGTATTTTTCTCTTTCAAGGACACGGACGGTCTGACCTTTGAAAGTGCCTATGGAATGCTGTGCATGAAACTGGCATTTGCGTTTCAGGATTATCAGTTTCTTTTGGATGACGATGCTATTTCTGACGATGACAAAGGCATCTTTAAGCGAATTCTGGGACGCACTGCATCCATAGATGAAACCAAAAGCTGCTTTTTGCTATTGACCCGGATGCTGGAAATCCATTTCAAAAAATCGGCGGTCGTCATTCTGGATGAGTATGATGTTCCCATTGCAAAAGCCAGCAGCAACGGATATTATTCGCAGATGCTGGACGTGATGCGGGCTATGATGAGCACCACGCTCAAAGACAATACTTCGCTTGACTTTGCTGTTATTACCGGCTGCCTGAAAATTGCAAAAGAAAGCATCTTTACCGGGACGAACAATTTTGTTTCGGATACGATTCTTTCTCCCCGGTTGAGCGAATCCTTTGGTTTTACACAGGCAGATGTAGATCAAATGCTGAAAGATGCTGGTCTTGAATCGCAGTCTGCTGAAATCAAGGCATGGTACGACGGTTATCATTTTGGCGATGCAGACATTTATTGTCCGTGGGATGTGATCAGTTATCTGCGGGATTTCCAGTATGGTGTAGCACAGAAGCCGAAAAGCTATTGGAAAAACACCAGTGATAACGCCATCATCCGTTCTTTCATCGACTATGCAGGCGACAATATCACCACAAAGCTTGAAACTCTGATGGCTGGCGGCTCTATTGTTCAGCATATTGAAGAAAACCTGACCTACGATTATCTACACTCCTCTGAGGAAAATCTTTGGAGTGTGCTGTATCTGACAGGCTATCTGACCAAGGTGCGGGATAAGGATCTGACAGATTCTCTGCCGGATGGCTGCTCTGCGCTGATGATTCCCAATTCAGAGATTCGGGAAATTTTTGAAACCACTGTAAGCAAATGGTTTAATGACAGTGCAAAGGCATGGAACCGCAGCCCTTTGTTTGATGCAGTCTGGAGCGGAAACAGCGAAGCTCTGACAAAAGAAATGACCAAGCTGCTACGCATGACCATCAGCTACCACGACTACCGGGAGGATTTTTACCACGCTTTCCTTGCAGGCATCTTTACTGGTGCTGGCTATGTGGTGGAATCCAACAAAGAGCACGGCGAGGGTCGCAGCGATGTTATTGTAAAGGACATCCGCAATGGTCGCGTGGCAATTTTTGAAGCCAAGTATGCCAAAACTCTGGATGCTCTGCCGGATGCCTGTGATGCTGCCATTCAGCAGATCAATGACCGGATGTACGCGGCGGACTTCCGGGACGACTACGATGACATTCTCTGCTATGGCATCGCATTCTTCAAGAAGCGCTGTATGGTAAGGAAAAAATAATTATTCACTTAGGGGAGTATCTTCGGATGCTCCCCTTTACTTTTTGCAGGGCAGTCCATGTGGATTGTCCTGTTTTTATTTGGAGGTACACAATGGAAGAACAAAAAATCAAAGTCCTTGCGCTCCTGCCAATGGAGTTGCCAAAGGAGATCGAACTGGACAACACCCTTGAAGCTATGCAGAAATTTGTAGATGGCAACATCGAATGCCTGACCTTCTATGATTCCGGCTCAGAGGTCATTCTGGTCTGCAACGATGAAGGCAAGTTGCTTGGCCTGCCGCTCAATCGTCCGCTGTGGGATGGAGCCGATGTTCTTGCCGGGCCGGGATTTCTGGCCGGATGTGACAACGAAGGAAATCTGACTTCCCTGCCGCAGAGTGCAATGGACTTCTACAAAGAGAAATTCAGAGCTTTTATCGAAAAAATCAAAAAGCGCAATCTGAACTACGCTGCCATGCGTGCAGACGGCAAACTGCCAAGAGAGGAATACCAAGCCCTCTGCAAACAGGCAGATGACGAGATTGCACACTTAGAGCAGGAGCTGAAAGCCATCTCCCCTGCGCCCGATCCCCAGACGGTTTCTTCGGACATGAAAGAGATCCACGATTTTCTCTCTCAGAAGTTCGATGTGCACGGTGCCCGTCTTGCTCCCGAATTGATTGACCGGTTCGTTGAAGTGGTCACCCCCCATTGCCGATTACTCCTACCGCTGGAAGCTGAACACCGGCTGCAAGAAGTCCAAAGAGGAGCGCACCGATTTGATGGCTGTATCGGAAAAGCCCATCCTTACCTTCACCATCGACTTTGAAACTGCCAAGCGTTACTGGGAAGCCAGCAAGATGCCCCACCAGTTCCGCCGTGCAGCGTGGACCGACCTGACTGTGGAGGTGTATCTGTGATGCTTCTGGGAAGCAGCCCTGTGTTAAACGCAATTCATCTCATACATGAGAGTCAAAACCACCGGCTAAGCCGGTGGCTTGAGTAAGCCCTAGAAGGGCATCCTACTGGCAAAGCCCCTCAAGGGGCCTCGAGCAAGCGTCTTTCATCTGCATTACCTGCCCTACCGCTCTAACGAGCTATGTTGCAAAGTGCATCTTCTAAGATGACAATTTCTTTGTCATCTCGCTTTGCTCGAATCTTATAGCTAAAGCATTTTCTACTCCACCAGCGGAGCTGGTGGTTGTCGCTCGCTCAAGCTACTCAAAAACAAATAAGGCCCACCGTCAAAATTGACGGTGAGCCTTATTTTAAGCTTGATTTTTAACGATAACTCGCTATAAAGTCCTTATGCTCTCGTTTTTTTAATAGCAGCCTGAGCGGGTGCCAAAATTACAGAGCGTTGGGCATCATTCTTCTCCCTCCGGGTACTGCTCAACGCTTCCTTTTGAACTGAGCAGCATCGGCTTGCGATGTTTTTTTACTTCTTCTATTTTCATCACACGGATGGCAAACATCCAATCGTCGCCAAAGTCATAATGGAGCGAAAATTTTTGTCCTTCGATCAGCCCCAGTTCATCCAATGCAATATCGGTTCCTTCTGCATCATCTTCGTCAAACAGGTCATCTTCCATCGGATTGAATCGATAGCAGTCTTCGCTGTACATCTTGTTGTCCATGCAAAATTCATACAGATGCTCTGCCGTAAAATCAAATGCATTCAAAATCGCCATGCAGAGCTGATCCAGTGTATCCGTACCACAGATGGTTATCGTTCTGTATACGCTGCGCCCAAGCCCTGCCGGATAAACCTTTAATGTATACTGTATCCTCATTACGATTCCACTTTCTTTTGATTTTATTTCAATTCGACTTTCTGCATCTGTCCCAAAATCGCGTTTTTCACACCATCCCTCAGATAGGCCTCATTCAGCGTTTTCTTAGTATAATTCAGATATGTCCCAGCCGCTTTCTCTATCAAAAGTGCCGTAAAGTAGCGCTCCCAGCTAAAATATTCCTTACTATCGATGTAGCCAGACGGTGTTTGCAAAATCTGTGTGGTCTCTGCATCTTTCAAAATTCCAGAGGGAAGTATCAGCCATTCAAAAGATTCCGGCAGATATAGTGCCAGATTTTTTCTTGTCTGCACCAACTGCAACACCCTGTCCATTTCCGGGCCAAAAGCGGCACCATCTGCAATCACCAGAATTTTTTCATCCCTATGAGCCTTCAAATAGGAAAATACATTAGATTTTCCGTTCGCAGTATCACACTGTATTTGCTGTTCTTTACAGACCGCATCAAAGAATTGCTACCCCGAATTGCTGTCCTCTGTCAAGATCTTCTCCGGTTTAATATTTTCAGTCGTACTATCCGGGTAAATTCGATAGAACGAATGATAACTCTGTTTCAGTGTCCCATACTTTCCAGAGGTTCGGATTCCATACACTTCTTCCACACTGTATGGCAAGGCTGGCAAACCCTCTCTGGTCACGATAACATAATAGTTATCCGTCTGCTGAATCGCACGCGCAAAATCTTTGGTCCTGACAAACTCGTTTCCTTCGTCGATAAAAACAATGCTGTCCTGAATATTGTCAAGTTGTCCCTTCCAAAGATTTCCTTCTACCACGTAGCAACTTTTATCACAATTTAGAGTGACCGGTCCACTCTCTCCATCGTTCATATGGGTACGAATCATATCTACGAGAGTCGTTTTACCCGTTGCACTATCCCCACGAATGATGGTCAAGTTGCGTCGCAGTTCAAATTCATATTTCAGGTACTTTGTGCCAACGACCACTTTATGAATGCCTTTCATTTCTGTCAGCCCCTTTACACAAACTCACCTGCGGCCAAAATCAGCTCTTCCATACTGTGAACGATTTGATTCGTATTCAGCACTTTTATTGTAAATGGTTTTTTGCCAAAATCCATCAGGTGGCGCAAATTCACCGTGCGATCCTCCTGCTCTGCAATTTTGAGCAGCCACTTTGCACAGTTGTCGCCACAAGTCGATACATTGAACACTTTCTCTGGCTCAAACTTTACCAAAATCAGTGTCTTTACGCCACCAGACAAACCAATCGGTGGAATTTTACCCAAGACCGGGCTGTCAATTACACCACTGTCGATAACAACAGGCTTGTCCACATCCTGAATCATTTCCTTGACCATCGGGTCAACGATCCAGCCTTCCTCGTAATCATATTTGAAATAGGAAGCTGTATTATACACAGCTTCCTTCATATCACCGTAAAAAATGTTCAGCATAGTATCACCTCATTGATGTGCGTACTTCTGTTACCATTGTACCCTCTTTCAGCTTACAAAACAAGATGCAAAAAGCTCTTGGCCTCCATTACAGAAGCCAAGAGCTTTTATCTTCTTTGTCCTATCAGATTTTATTTCCGGGGAGACTTAATCGCAGCCTGGGCGGGTGCCAAAATTACAGAGCGTTCGGAGTAACGGTGATACGTTATTTGTAATTTTTCAGTTCGCCTTACTCCATCTCCGCAATGATCTTCTCCAAATTTTCTTCCTGCAAATAGAATTCCGGCAGTTTTGCCTTGTCATACCGCATATAGGAAATGTCTTTCGTTCGCTGTTCCAGCAAGTTCGTGAAGAATCGCTCCCAGCTGAAGAATTCGCTGCTCTCGATGAAATCTGCCGGATGTTCCAGAATTTCAAGAACGTCCGGCTGTCCTAGCAAATCCGCTTTCAGAAGTAGCCATTCCAGCGATTCCGGCAGGTACAAGCTGAACTTTGTGCTATCCTCCTGCATCAGACGATAAATGTCGTTCATCTGCGGGCCAAACGCCGCACCATCCGCAATTACCAGAACCTTCTCGGATTTCAGCAGAAGAATCTTTTGTTTGATGTTATCTTTTCCTGCCGCAGAGATACAGACAATGCCGTATTTCTCACCGATTTTTGTAAACAGCTGATACCCGGAATTTGCATCCTCTGTCAGCAGCTTTTCAACACCTTCCAGCTGCACATTGCTGGCTGTCAGCGAATCATAGATCGGGTACGCTTTGTTATAAGTCCGTTTGAAGCGGCTCGTGGTCTTTTTTAGTTCCAGAATCGCGTTTACGCTGTACGGCAGGGTGCTCAAATCTTCTCTTGTGACCAGCACATAGTAGTTGTCCGAATGCTGAATCGCACGGGCAAAGTCCAAACTCGAAACAAAGGTACTGCCTTCATCCACAAACATGATGCTGTCATGGGTCGCATTCAGCTGCAATTCCCAGTTGACACCCGACAGCACCCGGCACGGTTTATCACAACTCACCGTCACGCCGCTCTGTCTGCCGTAGGTCTCGTATGCTTGCAGCATCTCTACCAGCGTTGTTTTTCCGGTGGCGCTGTCCCCTCGCAGAATCGTAATGTTCCGTTCCAGTTCGATCGTGAAAACGACCCGTCCGCTTCGGACTTCGATTTTATGTTTTCCCTTCATCCTATCGCCTCACACAAACTGAAATGCAATCGGCATCAGTTCTTCCATGCTGTGCACCACATCACCGGTGTTCAGGACTTTCACATCCACCGGGAATTTTTTCTTGCCGAAATCCATGAGATGCCGCAGGTTGATGGTCAAGTCCTTCTTTTTCGCCAGCTTCAGAATAAAGGGTGCGCAGTTGTCACCGCAAGTTGAGGCATTGAATACCTTTTCCGGGTCGTTTGCCATCAGCAACAGCGTTTTCGTGCCTCCAGACAGTTTTTCCGGCGAGATGACCCCCAGAACCGGGCTTTCCACCGCATGAGGGCCTTTGACATCGGACTTATCAATTTTCTTGATGACCTCTTTGGCAAAGTCAGAAGTCAGCCATTCATCCTCATAAGTGTAATTGAAATAGACCGAAGTATTGTAGACTGCCTCCGGCATATCTCCAAAGTAGATGTTCAGCATAGTATCACCTCGCAGATGTGAGTCACTTGTTATTATTGTACCTTCTTTCCACTCACAAAACAAGATACAAAATGCCCGCTGGCTTTTGATAAAGAAAACCAGACCTGTCTGATTGGACGAAAGCCATCCCAAATGTCGAAACTGGATTTATTGCAGTCTGTAATGATTTTTTCATTCGGCATAATGAATTTGATGGGCAGAGATTGAAAATACGCTGCCTTTGATCAAATCGCCCTATAAGAAATCCCAAAAAACAGTTTATTATCATTCTATTAGATTTCGATCTATGGATAACAGTGTCATAAACCACCAGATAGAATGCCATGCGTTTTATAGTAGTTGTTCCTCCCGATCAATTTCTATTTGATTCATAACATCCTGATAAATCACAAAAAGAGGTGTTTT
>ENA-UONY01000772-UONY01000772.1-human-gut-metagenome-genome-assembly--contig:-CS9-NODE-772-length-34196-cov-20.650362_pt1 | contig 34196 bp, 55 predicted proteins | sample MGYA00242465_ERZ724012 | MGnify/ENA metagenome assembly ERZ724012 | reverse complement strand
GCCTATCTCAAGTACGAACGAGCAGCCGTGTATTATCTTACCCCAAAGCCAAAAAAGCCGATAGACACGCCCTGCCGCGTTGAGACGCGGTTCTATATGCCGACGCGCAGACGATGCGACCTGCCGAATCACATCGGGGCAATACACGACATTCTGGTAAAGGCAAAAATTCTGGCTGATGATAATTATACCATCATCGCCAGCGTGGACGGTTCCCGCGTTATGGTCGACAAAGAGAACCCCCGCACCGAAATTTTCATTGAAGAAATGGAGGATGAGACAACATGACAGATGAAGGTTATGAGTACCAGCAATCCATGCAAGAACAGGCCAGGGCCGCACATCGCACACCAATTTCACCAACACGCATTGCTAGCGAAGCGGAAAATCACAAAAAAAGACGGCCCCTGCCAGACCTTTGTTTTGCCCAACCTGCCAAGCGTGGCGGGACGTGTCAAGTATGCGATGGGTACTATGAATTTGAGCCAGTTCTCCCAGCGTACCGGCATCAGCGGCAGCTACTTAGGCCAGCTGTGCAGCGGCAAGGAAAAGACACTCAGCGCATACAACGCAAACCGTATTGCAGGGGCGTCCAGTATGGGCGTTACCGTCGGCTGGCTGCTGGGTCTGCCCAAGACGGAGGAAAAGCAGCCGCCCACCCCGCCGCCGGAGCCGGAACTGCCGTACATCTCGGATTTCTGGGAACGACTGGAATGGGCTGTCAAAAACAGCGGGAAGACAAGAAACGCTATCAGCTATGAAATGGGCGCAAACACCGATTATATTTCATATTCACTCAGAAACAGAAGTGAAATCCGCGCTGACAAGGCCGACCCATTAGCAAAGGCGCTTGGCGTAGACAAAGAATGGCTTTTTAAGGGAATAGATTTGTATAAAGAAAAGAAAAGAAACGAACGCATTGCGCCATTGTTAGAGTCCGTAAAGGATGACATGTTATGTGAGGGCATAACATATCAGGAAATGGCGAAACGCATTCGGGTAAATAAAGCATCTTTGTACTACTGGATAAATGGTAATAAGACGCCGAGTGCCGCCAGTGTAAAAAAAATCAAGTATTATATCGAAAACTTGTCGCCCGCAGCAATGGATTTTAAAAAGGCACATGACGATGTTCAAAAAAATAAAAAATCACAAGCAAAAAGCGAAAAAATCGTGCAGAAGGTTGAAGGCGTATACACGGCTGAAACGCTGGCTGCTATTGTATCAGTCTTAAAGGGAACATACAAAGTAAGTTTAACATTAGAGGAAGTGAACCCATGAAAGCCAGACTTCATCCCACCCCGGCCATGCAAAAATCCATAGATGCCTATGCAGAAGCTAAAATTCAGGAAATCCAGAGCCGTGCGCAGGAAGCTGTCATGAAAGAACGCAACGACATTGTTACACGAGCCACCTATCTGTGTCTGCTGGCGTGCTATCAGGTCGGTCTTTCTCCCCGCACCCTGAAACGGATTCAGGATGCAATGGCAGGCCCCGTTGCTGATAAATACAACGAGTACCGCAATGACCAGCTTGCCGACCTCTGGGCGCAGGTAACGTTGCAAAGCATCGGCATTGAAGCACCCAAAACAAAGGAGCCGCTATGACCACAACAAAATTCTGCAAGACATGCGGGAAAATTATGTGGGACGTACAGCCCACAAAGCGCTATTGCGATTCCTGCATCCGCAAGCGCAATATCAAAAGCGCGCAGGCATCTTACCAGCGCCGCAAGATGCCGGTGTTTTGAAAAAAGGCAAGAAACCCGCCGCGCATCCCTGCCTGAAGAAAACAATAAAACCCATTGAACAATGTACCCGCCCACCCCGCCGCCATTGGCCTGACCTATGGGCAGTATGTAGCCCGCTGGCTGGATAAGGAGTGAGACTATGGACGCTGTTGATTTTTACAAATCAATGAAGCGCATGTGTTACAGTGGTGAAATGTGTGAAAAATGACCTCTATATAATAATTTCAGCGAAATGGGAAGTGTTTGTGATGTACTATTGCACATCGAAGATTAGGAGGCTTCCAAAGTTAAAAGCATCGTTGAACAATGGGCAAAAGACCACCCCGTCAAGACTCGCCAGAGCGAGTTCTTGAAGTTGTTCCCGAATGCCCAAAAAGCAGACGGAATAATAAATATATGTCCTATCCTTATAGACGAAGGCTATAAGTCAACTAGTGAATGTCTGGGAACAAGATGCAACGTGTGTCGTCAACTGTTTTGGAACGAGGAGGTAACCGACAATGACTAACATCACAACCCTACGTCCAGGCGAGCACTTTATGTTCAAAAATTTTGAATGGGTCTGCCTTGACCAGAACCACCCTGACGGCGGTGTGCTGGCAATTATGGCAAAGACGTGGGCAAAAGACGTAAAATTCTGTCCAAGTGATAAATTTGCAGACGAAAGGGGCAACTGGAATAACTACCGCACCAGCAATGTGCGTGGAATTTTATCTGGTATGGCGAACGCTGTTTTTGACGAAAAATGTCTACTGTCACATACCGTTTACCTTGTTGCCGACAACGGCGACCGCGCCTATGGTGCTGCGGAAGACCCTGTTTTCATCCTGACCTGTGACGAGTACCGCAAGTACCGTGAGTTCATCCCGCACTACGATAGCTTGATTTGGACTGCAACGCCGTGGTGGTGCGGAGACAGGGACACGGGCAACACTTCCCTCGTTCGCGTCGTGCGCACTACGGGGCAGTTGAGCTACTACAGTGCGTATTGTAGTGTTTCCGTCGTCCCGGCTTGTATTCTCAATCCCGCATCCCTCAATCTGCACCAGAGCATGGCATTTGTAGAGGAGGTATCAGAATGAACACAACAATAGGCTGCCCGATTCCGGGCGCAAGCCAGCCGAAAGAACCGGTGCGGTTGATTGACATTAAAGAAATCTTACAATATGACGGTGCACATTTTACATGGTCTGGCGGCAAGAATTTACTTTCTGAACAGAAAGCCGCCTATGCGCGTGGTTACGACGCCGGGATGAAATTCATCGTAGACGAAGCCAAGAAAGCACCTATCATCGACCCGGAATCCCTGCGGCCTACGGCACATTGGATAAAACGAGAATATGTTTGCGGAGAAAACGAATACGAGTGTTCCGCTTGTCACCAAACAGAATGGAGAACAAGCGCAAGCCGTATGAAGTATTGTATGTTTTGCGGCGCAAGGATGGTGAACACAGATGAGTGAATGGATAAGCGTTAAAGACAGACTGCCTGATCCAGACGAAAAGGTCATTGTTTACAACGCAGAAAACGAGGGTACATTTTTTGCCCGTCGCATTGAAAGCAAGTTTGAATGCTGGGATGCGGTTACAAGAGAATTCGTAAACTGGCGCTGGATACCGTATGGATATACTTGCGTTACTCTTGAATCCGTCACCCATTGGATGCCGCTCCCCAAGCCCCCGGAGGTGCCCCCATGACCATTATTCTTGTTATCGCCGCCGTCTGTGTTTACGACCTTTGCGGCCTGCTCGCCGTCCTGTACATCAACCACACAGACAGAATGGACACCGTAGACGGCGCAGACAACGTTATTGTCCTTATTTTCTGGCCGATGCTGGTCGTAACGCGCATCGGCATTGCATGTTATAGAATCATAAGGAGACTTCTAAAATGACTTCTACCACCAGAGGTGACCCCCCATGACAAAACAGCAACTAGTTGATGAATACGCCCGCAAACATCTTTGCGCGACGTGCGAGTGGAAGAATGGCGATATTTGCACGCTGCCGAGCTGCATGAAACTGGAAGAGAGGAGATACAATGACCAGAGAAGAATTCAACCAAAAGAAAGTGTGGCTATGGAGATACCAACGCAGCAGGAATCATGAACGACAGCTGCGCCAGCAGATACAAAGCGAACGTGAACGGGCAACAGCGACCACTAAAGCATTATCCCCCGTGGTGGTGTCTGCTGGCGGTAAAAATAAAATCGAGGATGCCGTTTGCAGAATCATGGAGCGTCAGGAAGCTCTATACAAGCAGATTATTGAAACCGAAATGCAAAGGGAAGAAATCGAAACCGCAATAAACTCTGTTCAAGAACAAATGCAGCGGGACGTTCTGCGGGAGCGCTATATTGTAGGCATCCCGTATTGGTGGAAAATTGCGATAAATCTAAATATTTCCGAGCGATGGGCAAAGAAATTACACCGCGCTGCAATTGAAAATCTGTGCACTCCAGTTCACTTTTAACCTGCTATTATAGATATGCTGGATGATGTAGGAACGGGACAGCCTACGGCATAGCTAAAATCTCTTTCCTTTCCCATTTCAATTCTCCTATTCATAGCTGGCAGCCGGGAAAGACCGGCATTTTATATGCTGCATAGCCAGCCAAGTGGTGGCGTATTAGCCATATACGATTTAGAAAATCACAGCGGCAAGGGCGCCGCGTTCCGAAGCAACGGCGTGGCAAAGGTGCAAGGCCTATGTGCAGTACCAGAGGGCAGGGTCGCAACCTGTCTGTGTGAGAGTGCGCGGTATACCTCACAAATGATGACAATGGTCGTGCAAACGGCAAGCCGCACATGCCCTTGTAGCTCAATGGCAAGAGCCTTGGTGTGCCGGTTCAAGTCCGGCTGAGGGCACATGCTGGGTCGCTCCCACCGGTGAAAGCCCGGCGCAGGCAAAACGCGATAGATAACCTGAACGCTGTAAGCAAAGCGGCAAGCCGATCAGGAGCGCGGCGCGATGGCAGACCGCAACGGGACTTCGAGAGCCTGAAAAAATCTGCCAGGCATCTGCTTGTGCGGACTCCGTTACTGACGCAGTTACGCATCGCCGGAAACCATTTATCAAAGCAGAAACCGTAAACCAGCAGACGGGATATAAAACGGGTTGGATGCCGCGTTGCGATTTCCTACGCGGGATATAAATAGAGGAAATCAAAAAGCGTTGCGGAGTTGCTCCCCGCAACGGGTGAGGTCGGCACAGCATACACCGACAGGGCGGGAACGCGCTTCCCTCCGGCGCAAAGGGGTTTTGGGGGATATAAGCCTACACAAATTGTGTGGGCTTTTTGTGTTGTAAAGCGAGGTGATAAAGTGGCATCAAGAAAAAATCCGGTGGGCGCACCACCTAAATACAGAAGCGTAAAGGCAATGCAAGAAAAGATTGATGCCTACTTTGAAGCCTGCAAAGGACAGCCGTTCTTAGACGATAACGGCGAACCGATGCGAAATAAAAACGGCTATATCATCTATGACGATAAAAAGCCGCCTACTGTGACAGGGTTGGCGCTTGCACTTGGGTTTGCATCAAGGCAGGCGCTTTTGAATTACCAAAACAAACCAGAGTTCAATTACACGATTACGCGCGCAAAGACCCTTTGTGAACAGTACGCCGAAGAAAGATTGTACGATAAAGACGGCTCCGGCGGCGCACAGTTCAGCTTGCGAGCAAATTTCGGATGGCAGGATAAGCCGGAACAACAGCAGGATAGCGAGGTGCTAATCATAGATGACTTGTAAGATATCCTGGATTGTTTCCCCTTGTTTCTCCGAAGTCCACCGCGAAATCAAGGCAGGCAATGTAAAAGAGCTTGTCGCAAAGGGCGGACGCGGCAGTACAAAATCCAGCTATATTAGCATAGAGCTAATTTTGCAGCTGATAAAGCATCCGCAATGCCACGCGGCGGTTTTCCGCAAGGTCGGCAACACACTGCGCACAAGCGTTTATGCTCAAATCGTCTGGGCAATCAATGAGCTTGGCCTGCATGACCATTTTCGCTGCACTGTCTCCCCTATGGAATGCACCTATTTGCCAACTGGGCAAAAGGTGCTTTTTTTCGGCGTTGATGACCCAGGAAAGGTAAAGTCAATCAAAGTGCCGTTTGGTTATATCGGCATCTGCTGGTTTGAAGAACTTGACCAGTTTGACGGGGAAGAGCAAATCCGAAACGTGGAGCAGTCCTGCTTGCGCGGCGGTGACTGGTTCATCACGTTCAAGAGCTTCAACCCGCCAGCAATGGCGCGGAACTGGGCAAACGGATACGCACTGAAAGCACGCGATGGGAAGCTAATACATCATAGCACTTACAAGACAACGCCAGCAGAATGGCTCGGGGAGCGGTTTCTGGCCGATGCTGAATACTTGGAGCGCACAAACGAAACGGCCTACCGACACGAGTATCTGGGCGAGGTTGTCGGCAGCGGCACAGCGGTATTCGAAAACCTGAAAATTCAACCAATCACAGACGAGCAGTTGAAAACATTCGACAGAATCAAGCGCGGCGTTGACTGGGGCTGGTATCCTGACCCATGGGCATACAATGCAATGCACTATGACGCAGCGCGGCGCACGCTGTACATCTTCGATGAGATGACACGGCGTAGGACCAGCAACAGGGACACTGCGCAACTGCTTTTGGATAAAGGGCTGACACGTGAGGATAAAGTCTGCGCGGATAGCGCCGAGCCAAAGTCCATCGCCGATTACAACAAGTACGGTGTGAAGACATTCCCAGCCAGAAAAGGGCCAAAGTCTGTTGTATACGGTACAAAGTGGCTGCAGATGCTTGATGCTATTGTAATAGACCCCGTGCGATGCCCGGACACGGCAAAAGAGTTCAGCGAGTATGAATACGAGCGGGACGGCAAGACGGGGGAAGTACTGGAAGGCTACCCGGATTTGAACAACCATCACATTGACGCAGTGCGGTACGCGATGGAAAGCACAGCGAACAAGGCGGGAGACACCGCCGAAACCAGATACAAGAGCATTTTCGTGTAAAGGCGGTGAGAAGACGTGAAAACATACCAAGATTTTGTATCGGTTGGCGAAGACGAAAAGGCCCGCATGAGTTTCATACTTGGCACAATCAATGAGTATAAGGCCGACCATAGCACACGCCTTGCAGCGAACGCAAACAAGTATTACCACGGAGAAAACCCTACAATCAACAAATACGAGAAAATCATTTACGACATGCAGGGCAAGGCGCACCGTGACATGTACACGGCAAATCACAAGATTGCAAGCAAGTTCTTTGGCTTGGCCGTAGACCAAGAAGTTTCGTATTTGCTGGGCAACGGCGTTTCATTTCAGAAGCCGGAGACAGAAAAGGCGCTGGGTGCGACGTTTGATGAAGATATTATGGACGCTGCCCGCCATGCTTTGATTGACGGGCAGTCCTTCGTGTTCTGGAATCTCGACCATGTGCAGGTGTTTGCAGCAGAGGAATTTGTTCCTCTGTACGACGAGGAAGACGGCTCCATTAAAGCCGGAATCCGTTTCTGGCAGGTGGCAGACAATAAGCCGCTGCGCGCCACGCTGTACGAGCTTGACGGTTACACAGAGTATCTAAAGCCCAAAAGCGATGATATGGCGATTCTCAAGCCGAAACGCGCATACAAGTTGAAGCTGCGCACCAGCGATGCAGACGGCACAGAAATTTATGACGGTGAGAACTATCCCGGATTTCCTATTATCCCGCTGAAAAACGGCGAGCAGGCCCACAGCGAGCTACAGGGAAGACAGAATACCATTGACGCGCTCGACCTTGCTAGCTCCAACATGGTAAACAACGTTGACGAAGGCAACCTGATTTTCTGGGTGTTGACCAACTGCGGAGGCATGGACGAGCAGGACGATACAAAGTTCATCGAGCGTCTTAAAACGACCCATGTCGCCCACGCTGACGGTGACGAGGGCGCAAAGGCCACGCCACAGAGCATCGAAGCTCCGTTCCAAGGCACGCAGGCGACTATTGATATGCTCACAAAGAAGCTATACGAGGACTTCCAGGCGTTTGATTCTGCGGCTGTTAGCGCTGGGAACCAAACTGCAACGGCTATCAAGGCCAGTTATGTGCCACTCGACCTGAAAACGGACAAATTTGAAAGTTGCGTGACGCGCTGCATTAAGGGCATTTTGGCGGTTGCAGGTCTTGATGACGATCCGACATACACGCGCAATCAAATTATCAACAAGCAGGAAGAGGCGCAGACGGTCTTGCTCGGAGCGGAATATTACGACGACGAGTACATCACGCGCAAGCTATTGACCATTCTCGGCGACGCAGACCAGTTTGAGGATTTAATGCGCCGAAAAGCGGCTGAAACGTTAGACCGCACGACTGGAAATGAAAGAAAAGAGATTGAAAGGAGAAAATCGAAATGGGAGGAAGAGGATCAGGAAGTAGCCGCGGCGGCTGGAGCAAGGTTAGTGGGACAGCCCGCCAAAACCAGCTTATTAGCAACCTAACCAGAATTGTGAAACGCGACTACAACACAGAACCCACGTTTACAAAACAAAAAGATGGCGGCATTGGATACGAATATACAAAAATTCAAAAATTCCAAGACGTTGGCGGTGGTAAATTTATCGACCCCAGAAAGAACGGCATGATAGAAAAAACCACAATAGAAACAGGAATTATTATGCCTGACGGATTGATAAAAAAGAATAAGCCGCAGATAACGAAAAAAATTATTAAGCAGCGTAGGTAGCCTGTATGCTGAATTTTGAAAACCTCGAAAAAGCCAACTTTTTAGGCGTTGGCAAATACGATACGCCGATTATCCAGCCGGAACACATTGATGTGCGGCATCTGGAATGGATTCCGTTCAACTTTGCTAAAACCTGTACGGACTGCGCAACAAAAGGCGTTCACTTCTTCGTGGATGATTATCAATTCCAAAGGGTGTGGAATCAGCCGGACAAGTACATTCCGTTGCTTCAAAAATTTGGCGCTGTGTGTGCGCCTGATTTCTCAATGTATACAGATATGCCGCTTGCTATGCAGATATACAATCACTATCGCAAGCACTGGCTGGCGGCATACTGGCAGCAATGCGGGATTCACGTTGTGCCAACCCTGTGTTGGAGCAATAAACAAAGCTACGAGTGGTGTTTTGACGGCGAGCCACAACATTCGATTGTGGCGATTTCTAGCGTGGGAACGCAGAAAAGCAAGCAGAATCAAGCGCTGTTTGAAAAAGGCGTTCGGGCGGCATTGGCAAGGCTTGAACCCAGTGAGATTTTGTGGTATGGCAAATGCCCTGAAGAATTTGACTGGAACGTTACTAGGATTCAGCCATATTATAAGCTAGTAAGAAGGAGATGCGAGAATGGGCGGTAGAGGTTCTGGAAGCGGCAAGGGCGGCAGTGGAACACCGCGCGGCGTTGTTGCGTTTGATATTGATATGGATGGGGCACGCGCTGGGTATGTTGTCAAAAACGGCAAAGTTTATAGCGAAAATGGTGATTCTATCAATTTATCAGCATCACAAATCATGGGAAACGCGCAAAATCTGGGATATGGCGTAAAAACATATAATAAAAAGCAATATGAAAAAAAACAAGAAGCTTATAGAGCTGATAGAAAAGCAACAAGCAACTTCTTAAATACAATGGATGCGCAGATGGGTGGAAACAAACGGGCTCAGAGAAAGGCAACAGCAAGTCGACGTGGAAGTAGACGTAAATGAAACCTGATTACGCACACAAAGAAACGGATAAGCAGCTTGCTTTGCTGGAGCAGCGCATTTCCAAGATATACGAGCAAGCGGCGGGTGAACTTGCCGAAACCGTAAAAACGTATTTTGAACAGTTTGACAAGCGCGATGCGGCTATGCTTGAAAAGCTGGAAAAAAGTGAAATCACCGAGCAGCAGTACAAGCAATGGCGGCTTGCGCAGATAGGGCGTGGGGAGCGTTTTAAGGCGCTGCGGGATAAAGTGGCAACCAGATACACCGATGCCAATGCAACGGCTGTGGCATACGTCAATGACGCTACGCCGGGCATTTACAGCTTGAACCGCAATTACGAAGCTTACAAAATCGAGCAGGTTTCCGACAAAGCGGACTTTACGATGTGGGATGAGCAGACAGTGAAACGTCTGATTGTGGAACAGCCTGACTTGATGCCGTACTACCCGCCAAAGCGGGCATTGCAGCGCGGCATTGATTTGAAATACGGCAAGCAGCAGATTACAGCCAGCGTCACAAGCTCCATCCTGCAAGGAAAAGGCATTGGCAAGATTGCGGATGACTTACAAAGCCGTATGCATGATATGAGCCGCGCAAGCGCTATCAGAACGGCGCGGACAGCCATTACAGAAGCGCAGAACGCGGGACGGCTAGACACTTACCGCGCAGCGCAGGACATGGGCATAAAGCTGAAAAAGCAATGGATGGCAACGCTGGACAACCGCACACGCCACGCCCATGCAGTGCTAGACGGCCAGACAGTAGACGTTGACAAGCCGTTTAAGGTTGACGGTTACGAGATTATGTATCCTGGAGACAGTTCCGCACCTGGCTATCTTGTGTATAACTGCCGCTGCACGCAGATTGCAGAGGTTGACGGCGAGGATACAAGCAGCGGAGGCAGACGCGCCAGAGACCCCGAAACGGGGGAATCTGTGCTTGTGGAAGATATGACCTATGCAGAGTGGGCGCGGTGGAAACGCAATGCAGATACGACTTGAAGACCACAGCGCTGAAGTTTACAAAGAGCTTGAAGCGGCTTGCCAGCGGGCGCTGGAAAAGTGCGGGCTTGTGGCTGAAGGATACGCTAAAAAGCTGTGCCCAGTAGACACAGGCAACCTACGCAACAGCATTACTCATACAGTAGCAGACAACGGCGAACGGGCTGCCTACGTAGGCACAAACAGCGAATACGGCGTGTATGTTGAGTGCGGCACTGGCATTTACTATCCGGGCGGAAGACAAACGCCGTGGTTATATCAAGACGCTAAAGGCAATGTACATTTGACGCATGGCCAACGGGCAAAGCCTTTTATCAAGCCTGCCGTTGCCGAGCACGGCGAACAGTACAAAAGAATCATCGAAGCAGAGCTGAAAGGCAAATAAGCCTATCGGCTCTTTTTATTAGCATCTACCGCGTTTGCGGCAGGTGCTATTTTTATACGCAAAAACAGCGAAGCACTGCTGTTTTGAATAAATAAAACTCAAATGGCGAAGAACAGCCACCGAAGAAAAGGAGAGAACCCCTATGGCAAAATTTACACGCGCTGAAATCCGTAAGATCATTGGCGAGAGCTGCACTGATGAAATTGAAAATCAGCTGGTGGCGCTCCATCTTGGCGTTGTTGACCCGCTGAAGGACGACGTCACGCGGTATAAAGCCGATGCAGAAAAGCTTCCGGGCGTGCAGAAGGAGTTGGACGACCTGAAAGCGCAAGGCGACGGCGGATACAAGGCTAAGTATGAAGCAGAGCACAAGGCTTTTGGGGACTACAAGGCCAACGTAGACGCTGAGAAAACAACGGCTGCCAAAGAAAAGGCGCTGTCCGACGTCCTGCTGAAAATCGGCATTTCTGAAAAACGGATTTCCTCTGTCGCACGCCTTGCAAAGGGAGATGGCCTGCTTGACAAACTGGAATTGGATGACAAGGGCGCTATCAAAGACGCAGCTGCACTTGAAAAGAGTCTCAAGACCGATTATGGCGAGTACATCACCAAGAGCAGCACCAAAGGCGCAGACACGTCTACTCCCCCTGCCAACAATGGCGGCAAGGCCCTGACGCGGGAGGACATCTACAAGACGGACGACAAGGGCCGTTATGTACTGTCCACCTCCGAGCGGCAGGCGGCGCTTGTGAACCTCATGCAAAACGAATCTGACGATTAACAGAAAGGAGCCAATATATGGCTGCAAAAACTAACCTGACTACCGCTGCCCAGATTACTGTCAACGCCCGCGAGGTTGACTTCGTCACCCGCTTTGGCAAGAACTGGGACGCGCTGCGCACCATCATGGGCATTATGCGCCCCATCCGCAAGGCCCCCGGCACGAAGCTGGTCTCCTATGAGGCCGCTGTTGACGGCACTCTGGCTGGCGGTACGTCCGTTGCCGAGGGCGATGAGATTCCGCTGACCAAGATGAAGGTCGAGCCCAAAACCTACGGCGACATTGAGATTGCCAAGTATGCCAAGAGCGTGTCCGTTGAGGCAGTCGCCACGTACGGCGCAGACGTTGCCGTTGAAAAGACCGACGAGGCGTTCCTTGTCGCCCTGCAGAACAAGGTTCTGGGCGACTTCTACACCTTCCTGAACACTGGCTCTCTGGCTGTATCTGCTACCACTTGGCAGCAGGGTCTTGCTCTGGCAAAGGGCAACGTGCTGGACAAGTTCGCCAGCATGGATCGTGATGTTACCGAGGTTGTCGGCTTTGCCAACATTCTGGACTTCTACGGCTATCTGGGCGACAAGGAAATCACCACGCAGACCGCCTTCGGCCTGACCTATGTTCAGAATTTCATGGGTTATTCCACTCTGTTCCTGCTGCCCGAAAAGTACATCGCCCGCAACAAGGTCATTGCCGTCCCTGTGGAGAACATCGACCTGTACTACATCGACCCCGCCGACAGCGATTTTGCCAAGCTGGGCCTGAACTATACCGTCGAGGGCGAAACCAATCTGATTGGTGTTCATGTTGACGGAGACTACAGCCGCGCAACTGGCGATATGTACGCTCTGATGGGCATGAAGCTGTGGGCCGAATACCTTGACGGCATCGCCGTTGCCACCATTACGCCCGCAGAAACCCGGAGCGCAAAAACTGGTAAGGCAGCACAGTAAAAAAGAGGGAGTGCAATGCTTGAGGAATTGATGAGGGAGTGCCGGAACTGGTTTGTCACACCGACTGGCGTCCATCTGGGCGAGTTCAGCATCAAGGGCGGGAGCATTGCGCTCCCTTTTTTGCGTGCCGGACAGTATTTCCGCATTGTTGGCAGCGTTCTGAATGACGGCGTTTACCAGTACGGAGACTGTGCGCTTAGGGATGAGACCTTTGACGGGGCTATCTGGGCCATGGCCGTGCCTGCCGAATTTCTGCGCCTTGAAGAAGAAATCAAGGCGTGGCGTACGCAGTACGAGAACGCCGCAAACAGCCCATTCCAGAGTGAGAGCTTTGCCGGGTACAGTTACACCAAATCGAGCGCAAACGGCAATTCTGGCGGCTCTGTGACGAGCTGGCAGGGCGTGTTTGCTTCTCGGCTGAACAAATGGAGAAAGCTATGAGCCTTTTAGATGATTTTTCGCATAGCTGCATCATCATGGACAAGCTGACAAAGCCTGACGGAGAAGGCGGTTATGCTACCGAGTGGAGAGAGGGCGCAGAGTTTGCAAATTACGTTGCACTGGACAGCAGCCTTGAAGCACGGCAGGCCGAAGCGCAGGGCGTGACCAGCGTATATACCGGCATTGTGCGGAAAGATGTGCCCATCGAGTACGGCAGCGTGTACAAGGACGTGACGACCGGGGCATATTTCCGGGTCACGAGCCGCCCGGAAGAAAAGCAAGCCCCGGCAAGTGCTTCCCCTATGCTGAACGGCCTAAAAAGTTTTACGGCTGAACGACTGCGGGAGGGATTGCATACATGACAAAGGGCGCTGCATTACAGCAGTTTTTTGAGCGATTTATGACCGCTTACGCAAGCAACGCCGTGCCGGATGACGCTGTACTCCCATACCTGACCTATGATGCCGTGTTTGACGCATGGGGCGGCGGGGCGGTATCGCTGACGGTCAACATGTGGTTCCATACCACGAGCGAAGCAGTGCCCAATGCAAAGGCGCTTGAGCTTTCTGACGCGCTGGGCATTGGCGGCGTGACGCTGCCGGTAGATGGCGGCTTGATTTGGTTAAAACGCGGCTCCCCGTTCTGCCAATCGCTAGCAGATGACACAGACAAAAACCTAAAACGGCGGTACATCAACGTGACCGCCGAATTTTTTTGCCTAAATTGAGGTGAAAGCATGAAATTTACTCGTATTCCTGAATCTGCGTTTAAGGAACTGGTCTTGAACGCAGGCTATCTTGCAACTACGTTTGACCCGACTGCCGGTACTGCGCCGGAAGAAAGTGCGCTGCTGGGCGCCACGAGTGGCGGCATCAACTTTACGGCTGTGCCAAGCTTTACCGACTTCGGCGAGGACATCGACAACTGTCCCAAGAACATGAAAGAGCTGAAGCAGATTGAATCCTGGGAAGTCAAGTGCAGTGGCACTTATGTTTCGGCATCCCCTGCCAATGTAAAAAGTATGCTTGGCGCAGCAGAGGAAACAACCACTTCCAAGGTTTCCAAAATCACGCCGCGCAACGACCTGAAAGACAGCGACTTTACCGATTTGTGGCTGCTGTGCGATTACTCTGACAAGCACGGCACTACGAACGGCGGTTTCTGCGCCATTCACATGATGAATACGATGTCTACCGGCGGTTTCAGCTTGAAGACGGGCGACAAGGAAAAAGGCCAGATGAGTTTTGAATACACGGCGCACTACTCCATTACCGCGCAGGACACTGTGCCGTGTGAGGTTTATATCAAGGCCGGAGAGGATGAAGCCTAATGCGAATTTTTTCTGAACTTAGCACTGACGAAGCGCTGGAAGTCGTTTTGCAAATCGCGCAGCCCATCACAAACCTGATCGATGATGAAGCGCTTGTGAAAGAGATGCAGAAAACGATGCCAAAGGGCGAAACGACCCGCATTGCAATGCAGCGCTTTGGCCTTGCGAAAATTGTTAAGCTGCTGAACATTGCGTTGAAGCAGCACCGCGATGATGTGTACGCAATCCTTGCCCCGTTCAACGGCCTGACGGTGGAAGAAATCGGCAAGCAGAATTTCCTTATCACCTGCAAACAAGTTTACGACCTTGTGAACGATAAAGGTTTTGTTGATTTTTTCAAATCGTATCTCGGTGGCGGGCAGAACAAGTAATCCCTGTACTGCTGAAAATGCCGAAACTGAGCGCAAAGGCGCTTGTGTCGGCGCTGCCTTACGCTTTAAAAGCTGATTTTGAAGAGCAGCTGTACAAGGTGTACATGACAGACAGTGCGTGTAGCCTTGTGGTAGCTGTGACAGGCGTAACGGACAGGCCAGCGAGATATATTGACATTATCCACCCGCCAAAAGTGGATACGCGGACACCAGAACAGGTGCAGGCAGATTTCAAAGACTTTGCGGCGCGGCATGGATTGAAAACAAAAGAACGGCAGGAGGTGAGCGAGTAAGTGGACGTATTTGACCTTTTTGCAAAAATCTCGCTAGATTCCAGCGAATACGAGAAAGGCTTGAAAAATGCGAAGAGCAGCGCAAGCGGATTAACGGGACTGTTCGGAAAGGTTGGTTCAGCCGCTTCAACAGTTGGAAAAGGCATCTTTAACGTTGCTACGAACGTTGCGAAAGTATCCGTTGCCGCTACTACGGCAGGTGCAACAGCAATTTCAGCGTTGACGGGACTAGCAATTAGCAGTTATGCAGATTCCGAGCAGCTTGTAGGTGGCGTGGAGACGCTATATAAAACCAGCGCCGATAAAGTTCAGCAGTATGCAGCCGACGCGTATAAAACGGCTGGACTTTCTGCAAACGAGTACATGAACACAGCAACAACCTTTGCAGCTTCGCTTGTGTCTAGTCTGGGCGGCGATACGGAACAAGCGGCAGAGCTTGCGAACACTGCCATTTCGGATATGTCAGACAACTCAAATAAAATGGGCACGGCGATGTCTTCTATCCAAGATGCGTATAACGGTTTTGCCAAGCAAAATTATACTATGCTTGATAACTTGAAGCTCGGCTATGGCGGCACAAAAACCGAAATGCAGCGTCTACTTGATGACGCAAACAAGCTGAACGCCGCGCAGGGAAACTATACCAATTACACCATTAACAGCTATGCGGACGTTGTAAGCGCGATTCATGATGTTCAAAACGCAATGGGCATTACTGGTACGACCTCTAAAGAAGCATCCACAACGATTCAAGGAAGTGTGAACGCTACAAAAGCCGCATGGTCAAACCTTGTAACTGGAATTGCCGATGATAATGCCAATTTTGAGCAGCTTATCAGCAACTTTGTGGATAGCGCAACTACAGCGGCAAGTAACATCATCCCCCGCATAGAAGTCGCCCTGAACGGTGCTGCTAAGCTGATAGAGAGCCTTGTCCCTCCCATCATGGCAGAGCTGCCAAGCTTGATTGAAACCGTTCTGCCGCAGCTGGCACAATCTGCCGTGAACATCGTGCAGACGCTTGTTACGGGAATCAGCGCAAACGCGGCGCAACTTATTGATTCGGCAATTCAGATTATAACTGTGCTGGGAAACGGCATCTATCAGATGCTGCCAACCGTTGCACAATCTGCCTTGCAAATCATCTTGACGCTGGTTTCAAAGCTGAATGAGAACTTGCCGCAGATGCTTGACACTGCCGGACAAATGCTGATTGCGTTTGTAGAGGGCGTTTCGGAACATTTGCCGGACATTATGCTTGCTGCTGCATCTATCGTGGAGACCCTGCTGACTTACTTTATAGAGCATTTGCCGGACATTGTAGCAGGCGCAATGCAGATGGGCAACGCGGTCATTGATGGCATTATTGACGGCATCTCGGCAGCTTGGGACGGCCTTGTCAGCTGGTTCAATGGTTTGTGGGACAGCCTGTTTGGGAACCGCTCTGTTAATGTGGATGTCAACAGTAGTGGCACAACCGGTGGCCGTGCAGGCGGCCTTGATTATGTCCCGTATAACAACTATGTTGCCGCCCTGCATCGCGGCGAGATGGTGCTGACAGCCGATGAAGCGGACAGTTACAGACGCGGTAAGGGCAGCGGCAACGGTTTTACCCTGACGCAAAATATTTACGCAGCAAAGCAGACACCGGTTGAACTGGCAGCAAGTACAGCTGCGTATTTCCAGCGGGCGAGGTGGGCGATATGAGTTTTTTAAGCAAGACTTTCAAGTACGTCAATTCGCTGGGGCAGTCTATCGTGTTTGACTATGAGCATGGTTATCTTATCAGCAAGCCGGATGGCATTGATACAATTTCGGTCACTGCCAATACGGCGCAGGGTATCGGTCAAGTAGGCGCTACTGTACAATCTAAGGCCATTCAGACGCGGCCTATTACCATCAATGGGAAAGTTATCGGCGACAATGCACAAGCGCTGAAAGACGCGCTTATAACCGTTGTACGGCCTGACCTGACCGGGGTGTTATATGCCGGAGACTGGCACATAGACGTTATTGTAACGGCATCGCCCACCATTGGCGCATCAAAACGCGGTGCGCCGTTTCAGCTTGGCCTGCTTGCTCCCTACCCGTATTGGGAAAGCGGCGAACGAAAGGCAATGCAGCTGCGCGGCGTGCAAAAAGGTTTTAAATTTCCATGGAATATCAGCAAAACGTATTATTTCGGCAAAGTCATTGTGCTGAAATACATTGTTTTGCAGAATTTTGGGCAATTTGATGTGCCGTTTACGCTGGAAATCAATTGCATCGGCGAGACGGCAACAAATGTAGGCATTGAAAACATGCTGACAGCTGAAGTGCTGCGGCTGGAAAAAACGCTTGTGGAAGATGAGCGTGTCGTTATCAAGACATCTCACGGGAAAACAACGGTCACAAGCTCTAAGGACGGTGACTGCCGGGGCGCACTTACGCTGGAAAGCACACTGTACAGAATCCATACGGGCGATAATGCGTGGAAGCCTACTGCGGACAGCGGGCTTGAAAACGTTGAAATGAGCGTTTCGTTTGCGGAAGAAAGTGCGGGTGTAACGGTAATATGAGATTAGAGCTGTTCTCCCATGACCTTAGCAACCGACACGAAATTACCCACGCCATCAGCAGCGAGTTCAGCGACTACTATAACGATGTGGGAAAATTTACGGTTGTTTTGCCGATGGATGAGTACAACATTGGGATAGTGGAGCTGGATGCTGTTTTGTACATTGTAGAGCAGAGACTTGCGTATACGGTGGAAGAAATACAGTTCGATTGCGATAACAGCGAAATCACGTTGAACGGGTACAGCCTGAACAACAAACTGAACCGGCGTGTTATTGCGGCAACTGCCAGTATTGCCAACGTGGAAACGGATGTATACAGGGTTATTACTGCCAACCTGCGCGGTCTGCCGGTACTGCTGGCAGAGAAAAAAGGCTTGACAGAAACCGTGACGGCAACAGAGGTGTACGGGGATGAACTGTTAAACTGCATACAACCGATTTTGACAGATGCCGGGATTGGGAACCGGATGGTTTTGGACTACAGAGCCAAGACGGAAACGTTTGAATTGTATAAGGGTGTTGACCGCACAAAGGGATTAGACGCCGTGCTGTTTGTGCAGGAACGCGGAACAGCGCCCGGGCTGGTAGTTGACAAGGATATTTCTGAATACAAAAATGTGTGCTACTGTGAAGCGCAGTACAAAGACGGTACAAAATTTGTGGTGCAGGCTGGCACGGCCAGCGATGCGGAACGGCGCGAACTGTGGGCGAGCTTCAGCGGAGATAGCCAGCAGGATGGAGAGACAAACTCTGCGTTTCAGACGCGCGTTAAGCAGTATGCGGCGTTGCAGCTAGGCAGCCATTTGAACCGAAACGGATTTGACATTGGCGCAGACGGTGACGAGCTTGGCACGGCATACAATGTTGGCGATTTGGTTTGGTGCGTTTCTTTGCGGCTGGGTGTAAAGTACAAGGCAAGAATCACGGCAGCAAAGTATTCACAGGATGCAAACGGATCAAGCGTCAAGCTGGTTATTGGCGACCCGATTTTAACAGTTTTGAGGTGATAAAGTGGCAGAAATCAAAAATTTTCCGAATAACGTGGATGAATACATCGGAGCCGAAAATGTTATGAAATGGCTGCATGGGCGTTCCAGCGGAGTATTTGGCGCGGATGGCAATTTAAGTGTTACCGCAAACGGCGATATTACGGTAAGCGTTTCAGATGGCGTGGGCTGGCTGGCGAACGACAAAGCGGACGGCACAGTTTTTTGGAATGATACAAAAGAACAGACTGGAAGCGAGCTGCAGCTGACAATCCCGTTGGCAGACCCCGTCCTGCCACGTATTGACAGGATTGTTGTTAGCTGGGACACGGTGGATTATGCGTCAAAGCCGCGCATTGAAGTGCTAAAAGGCACGCCAAATAATGCACCTACCGCCCCGGAACTTACAAACAACACTTTGAAACGGCAAATTTCTCTTGCGCGTATTGACGTTGCAGCAGCGGTAAGCAGCATTTCTGCGGAGAGCATTACGGATGAACGGCTTGACCCAGATGTGTGTGGGCTTGTCACGGACTGGGTTAGCGTTGATACTACCACCATGCAGGCGCAGTTTTCCTCATTGCTGGAAAAGGTAAAGACCGAGCTGGCGCAACTGAACGGTGGCACAGCAATGATGACAAAGGCGCAGTATGACCCGGCTGGTGGCGGGTTAAATATCTGCGTGCAGGAATATGAGTGCGTAAAAAAAGGAAGCGTGTATGCTCTGACGGGTGATGGCGCAGTTGGACGGTTTAAAGTCCCCGCCGCGTGGAGTGCGGGCGATACATGGACGGTAAACGGCAAGGCTGTACCTGCGTATTGCGGGGCGGACGCGGCGGACGGGGACTGCGTTGTGACCAAGCGCTGGGTGCTGTTTACCTATGACGGGAACCGGCTGGATTTTAACGGCGGCGGTGGATTGAATGCTGGAAAGCTGGCACAGGCCACCGCCACGGAAGCGGATGTGCTGGCGAATTCTACGTTTTACGCTGCCGGGAAGGGCCTACGCACCGGCAATGTGCCGCGGCGCGGGGACTGGGGCGCGACGATTGCACCGGGTGAGTCGGTGACGGTGCCGGACGGAAAGCACGACGGCGGCGGTAGAGTGAGCGCAAAGGCGCTGATAACGGTCACCATGAATGTCGCAAGCTGGCCGCACGAATATCCCTCAATGGAGTGGTATTATACGCTGACAGGCGGGACGCTTGTCGGAATCGCGTCGCTTGACGGTGCTTCCGGCGATGGAAGCACTAACAGCGTGGGCCATATCCGAATCGCCGGGAATACCATTTATGTTGAAAACCGACAGGGCGGCATTCCTAACCGAAATATCACGCTGATTTACTACTGATTTTTGGAAGGTGCATGATGGTACATACTTTAAGGCTTGACAACTACTCCCCCACCCCGCGAAAGCTGGTGCTGGGGACTAATTCCAGCTATGGCACGGAGAGTATCAAGATTGAGCGCGGGGCCGGGTGGGACGGGCTGAATCTCACCGCAACGTGGCACATCCCCGGGCGGGAAGAGCCGCTGCGCGTGGCCCTGCTGGATGGGGATGCCATGGACGTGCCGCCCGAGGTGACGAAGGAGGCCAAGTATGGCGTGCTTGTGCTGGCCGGGCTGGCCGCCGGCGTGCAGCGGGCGAGTTGTAACGTGGAGTATCTTATCCTTGAGCAAGCGGGCGTATACGGCGGCACGGATGCAGAGCCGACGCCCGAGCTGGCGGCGCAGGTGCTGGAAGCTGCCTTGCAGGCCAAGGCGGACGCAGAGGCAGCAGCGGAGGATTCGGCGGCTGCTAAAGCCAACGCGGACAAGGCCCAGGCCGATGCCGAAAAGGCACAGCAGGCGGCGGAGAATGCTGCGGCGGATGCTGCCAAGGCCGGGCCGTATGCAGAGACCGCGCTTGCTGCCCAAGAAGCAGCAGAGGCGGCCAGCGATGATGCGCAGGCTGCGGCAAGGGCTGCATCGGCCAGCGAGACCGCTGCTGCGGCGAGTGAAAAGGCCGCTGCGGCGAGTGCTGTTGCCGCTGCAGGCAGTGCCGCGCAGGCGGAAGCGCAGAAAACGGCGGCGGAAAAGTCTGCCAGTGATGCACAGGGTTACATGCAGACAGCAAGCGGCGCGGCAACCGCTGCCAATGCAAGTGCGAAAAATGCGGCGGGGTCAAAAGCTGCGGCGGCAAGCTCTGCAACCGCCGCGGATGAAAGCAAACAGGCAGCAGTGAAATCGGAAGTAAAAGCTGCTGAAAGTGAACAGGCGGCAAAGGCGAGTGAACAGGCTGCGGCGAAATCTGCACAGGCAGCACTAGAAAGTAAAACGGCTGCAGCGACCAGCGAGGTAAACGCTGCTGCAAGTGCAAAAAAGGCACAGGACGTTTCCGACAGCCTGCCCGCGGATTATACGGCCATGAGCGGTGACGTGGTCACGCTGAAAAACCAGATGCAGCGTGCCTACCCCGATGACAGCACCATTGGTGAAAATACGTGGAGCAGCAAGCACATCATTGACATGCTCTGCCCGCCGCTGGAAGAAAGCGGCAACCCTGTTGTGTGCTACCCTGTGGCGGGATATCCGCTGGGCGTGAAAGCGAAGTGGGAACCCGTGCAGGAGGGAAGCGGCGACCCCAGCCCTGACAATATCAGGCCTATTACCGGGCGGAACGCGGTGAGCGTGGCACGGAGCGGGAAGAACCTGGTGAATATTCCGGATTTTACACTCAGTGTGGACACAAACAATCGCACAAAACGTGTAAACGTCAACATACCCGCAGGAACGTACACATTGTCTCTTATCCATACAAAAAATACCTCTGGTTTTATCGTACAAATACATACAATACATACAAAAAACGATAAACTTATATTTAGTACGTTTCCGAATACATTTACCTTGGAAAATGATGCAACATATATGTACTTTTACATCAAAAATGAAGAGGGGAATCTAGATAATATCAGCAATATCCAACTAGAACTAGGCTCCACCGCCACGCCATACGAACCATACACCGGCTCCACGACCAGCATCTCCCTGTCGGAAACGGTGTACGGCGGTGAGGTGGACGCGGTGACAGGTGAGGGGCAGGAGACGTGGAAATCTGTATCGCTGGATGGTACGGAAAACTGGATAACGTGGGGCGTTAACAAGAACAACACAAATGTCACAGGCTTTTTTACCTATGATATTAATGACTATTCCAATGATGCTAGTGATATCAATAAATTTCTGTGCAGCACCATGTCGAATGAAGAAAAAGATATATGGGGTGGAAAGAACATGGGAGTTGGCCTTGCCGGTTCTGTGAGTTCTAAATATCTAATTTACTGCGTAACGACAAATACGTTGCCTGATACGACGGATGACAACAAAGCCATAGCATCGTTTAAGACTTTCCTTGCCAACTTGTACGCCGCGGGGACACCCGTACAAGTGGCATACAAGCTGGCAACTCAAACGCCCTTCACTGCGACAGGCGCACAGCCGTTGCCAGCGCTTGCAGGAGCGAACACCGTACTGACTGACGCCGACAGCGCGACTGTGACGGGACGCGCAGACCCCATTAAGCGCATTACCGATTTGGAAGATGCGGTGGCATCGCAAACCTGAAAGGAGTAATAAAATGGCTATCAAGAGTAAAGCACGGCACGATTTAACATTGCGCAGCATCAAGCGGGAAATTGCAGCAGGACGCGATGTTGCGTTTTGGCTTGATAAGGCGTACACGCACCTTGACAATGGGCTGCTGACCGAAGATGACATTGCCGAGGTGGAGACGCTTGCGCAGGCGTATTATGATGCGGTGGATGCGAGAGAGAGCGCAGACAAGGTTACGGAGACGCCGGATGTGCCGGAGGTTGACGGCGCTGAAAATACCACCGACGAATGATAGGAAGTGATACCATGATTTTTAGCGGAAGAAATCTCGTGAAGTACCCGTACAGCTGCTACGGTTACACGCGCGGCGGCGGCAAGACCTGGCACGGCGGCATTGATGTTTGCGGTATGGATGACGACAAAATCCGCATGCCCGGTTACAACGGCAAGAGCATTGCAGGAACCGTTGTTACAGCCCGCATCGTGACAAACAAGAGCAACAAGACATGGGAATGGGGCTATTATATCTGCGTGAAGCTGGACGCAAACCAGACCCCGGACGCAGTGAATTACCTGTATTTTTGCCACTGCTCCAAGTTGCTTGCAAGCGTAGGGCAGAAAGTAAAGACTGGCGATGTGCTGGCGGTTGTCGGACAGACCGGCAACGCCGCAGGCACATGGACGCACTGCCACTTTGAAGTGCGAGCCACTGCCACGAGCAAGGGTCTTGACCCGACTGCGTATGCAGGCATCCTCAACAAGGCGGGCACATACGGTGGCCAGCCTGCACAGCCCAGCGGCGAGGAAGTGCTGATTGATGTGTCTCACCATCAGGGCGCTATTGACTGGGCAAAGGTTCCCTACCGCGCCCTGGTGCGCATCGGCTACCGTGGTTATGGCAGCGGCGCACTGATGAAGGACGAGCAGTTCAACGCCAACCTGGCCGGGGCCAAGGCCAACAACAAGCTGCTGGGGTTCTACTTCTTTAGCCAGGCCATCACCGAGGACGAGGCCCGCGAGGAAGCTGATTTCTGCGCAAGCCTTGCACCGTCTGGATACCCGCTGTTTTTCGATGCCGAGTGGAGCCATGCCACGCACGATGGCCGCGCCGACAACCTGACGAAAGACCAGCGCACGGCAATTGCAATGGCGTTCTGTGAGAGGGCCAAAGCGCACGGATTCACGGCAGGCATCTACACCTTCACGGCGTTCGCAAGCGCAAACATCGACTACACCTATTTGTGTGAAGATTACATCGGCTGGCTGGCCGACACACGCGCCAACTACGACACGAGCCTGCCGCGATACATCCACCAGTACAGTCAGGCCGCGAAGGACAGCGTGCCGGGCATCACTGGCGTGGTTGATTTGAATCATCTGGTAAAGGCCCTGCCTGCGGTGGACAAGCCTGCAAACAAGTTGCAGGTCATCACGGTAGGGCCGGTATCGCAGGGGGACGCAGACGCAATTTATCTGCTGTGCCAGAGCCGCGGCCTGACGGATGCCGGGCTGTATAAAAGCGAGTGGGTCTGACGCCCGGAACGGAAGTGAAGAATGACGGATTGGGATATTGTCAAGGACATTGTTGTACTTGCTGGACTGATTATGACGGTCACGACACCGCTGTTGAAGTTGAATACCAGTATCACGCAGCTGAAAGCGCTGCTTGACAGCGTGGCCAAGCAAGTGCAAGAAAACGACAAGAGCAACAGTGCGAGCCATAAACGGTTGTGGGAGCACAACGAAGAGCAAGATGAAACGCTGCAACGGCATGAGCAGCGTTTGCACGATTTGGAAGGAAAGTGAGGTACAGCTCTATGGGTGATTTTATCAAGAACATTGCAGCGCTTTTCAAGGTAAAAACCATTGTGACGCTGGTTGTCGTTGCAGTGTTTGCGGCATTGGCGCTGCGGGAGAAATTACAGCCTGACACTGTCATGACCATTGTAACAATGGTTGTGGCCTTTTATTTTGGCACGCAGACCGAAAGCAAGAACAAGAAGGATGAGTAATCATGCCAAAGTTTGATTTTGTCGGCGGTTTTCTGACTGATGAAGAAACGGATGTTTTGCAGCTTCGGCGGCGCGGCTGGCGCAATGCTGATATTGCGGCAGAACTGAATTGTAGCGAGCGCCCGGTAAAACGGCGCGTTCGCAGCATCAAAAACAACATAGGCTAATTTAAAGGGCGCGGCTGCTTTTGTGGCCGCGCCCTTTTTTATTTTGTCCCAAAGACGGCACAATGTTGGCACTTCGGTGGCCCACAGTGTGCCGTTTTTTTGTGTACAATTAAGATAAAAGGAGCGGTTCGGATGGCATACAAGCAAATCAACCTAAACCCGGAAGAAAAGCGCGTCGGCGATTGTACAGTCAGAGCCATTGCAGCTGCAACGCATCAATCGTGGGTGGCTGTATATGCGGCGCTGGTTCTGGCAGGATTTGAACTGCATGATATGCCCTCTGCAAACTATGTTTGGGGCCACTATCTTCGGCGGTGCGGGTGGAACCGTTCGGCAATTCCGAACAGCTGCCCGGACTGTTACACAGTGGCAGATTTTGCGGCGGAGCACCCAGATGGCACGTATATTTTGGCAATGGATACGCATGTTGTGTGCGTGGAAAATGGGGACTGGTTGGATACATGGGACAGCGGAGATGAAGTGCCGCTGTACTACTGGCAGAAAGGATGATTGACTATGGCGTTTGGCGTACCGTATCAGCCCGGATTTGCGCCGGGATATTACCCAATGGGGCAGCAGATGCCGTCGGCCATGCCCGACCAGCTTGCACAGCTTCGACAAGCGGCATATCCGCAGCAGCAGCAGACTTCACAGCAGACTGCGCCTATTATTTGGGTGCAGGGAGAAGAAGCGGCAAAAAGTTACCTTTGTGCGCCAGGGAACAGCGTGCTTTTGATGGATAGCGAGAAAAGCTCGTTCTATATCAAAACAGTGGACGCAAGCGGGATGCCGCAGCCGCTGCGCATCTTCGATTATGCAGAGCGCACAGCGGCACAGAAACAGCCCACACAGGCCGCGCAAGCGCAAGCCGGGTAGTTTGTCACCCGTGCAGAGTTTGATGCGCTGGCGGCCCGCTTTGACGCGCTGGCGGCAGATAAACCGCTGACAAAGAAAAAGGAGAGCGAAAATGCCAAATCCACTGTTTAATGCTTTAGGCGGCGGGCGTATGCCCGGCCCGATGGGACAATTCCAGCAAATGATGCAGCAGTTTCAGCAGTTCCGCAATAACTTTCAGGGCGACCCCAAACAAGAGGTGGAAAAGCTGCTGCAATCCGGCAAGATGAGCCAGCAGCAGCTAAACCAGCTGCAAGCGATGGCGCAGCAGTTTCAGAGCTTTTTAAAATAGGTTCAACCCGTGCGCACGGTGAACAATACATTCAACTTTTGAAAGGAGTTAAACATGAGTCTTTCTTCGGACGGCACTGTTATGACAATGCCTGTGCAGCCCGCTAATACGGGCAATGGTAACGGCTGGGGCTTTGGCGGCGACGGTGCGTGGTGGATTATTATTCTCTTCCTATTCGTTTTCTGCGGCTGGGGCGGTAACTGGGGCAATAACGGATTTGGCGGCGGTAATGGTGCTGGCGTTATGGATGGATACATCCTTACAAGCGACTTTGCCAACATCGAACGCAAGATTGACAACGTAAACAACGGCCTGTGCGATGGTTTCTATGCACAGGCGCAGCTTGTAAACGGCGTGCAGAACGCTATGCAGCAGGGCTTTATGAGCGCCGAAATCAGCCGCGCCAATCAGCAGGCGGCGCTTGTACAGGCTCGGCATCTGAGCGATATAATCAGAAAGTGCCTTGTCTACCTGCTCGTCCGTCCAGTTTGGAGTATCGGTATCGCTGAATGCAGACGGCATCCAGATGCGCTGCAGCCAGCGCCAGGGGGATTGTTTGCAGACGGTGAACCACATCAACAAATCATCGTTTCGGATAGGGGAAAGCCCATCTTCCCAGTTGCGCACCGTGCGGATGTTCACATCCATCTGGCTGGATACATATTCTTGCGAAAGCCCGGATTCCAACCGGCACTGCGAAAGAATAAGTCCTTCACGTTCTCGGAAATCAGCTCTACTTTCCATTTCATCACCCTCAAATTTTTACATGTTTTGCACTTCAAATGCGGTAAAATTTTTCTACCGTAGCAATCAAGAAAATATAAAGAAATATTTCTTCAAAAAATGCTATGGGAATAACTGGAAGCTATGGTATAAAAAACATGTTAAGATTCTTACTGTAGTCAGAAAACACAGGAGGAATCAACAATGAATAACGTGGAACGTCTAAAGAATTACCAAAACCGTAATGCGGCAACCATTGAAGCCCTGTACCGTGCTGTGCTGCAAGACCGTGCAAGGAGGGGAGCAGACCATGAAGAAACTGCCTGATTTGGATGTTTCACCAAGACACGGGCGCAGAAGACCGAAAAAGCGGATTATAAAGACTTGACAAATGAGTATTTTTGTGAAACTGCTATAATACAACTGCAAGAAGTATTATAGTTGTGTTCACAACTTCTTCTGCTTGCTTTTGAGCTCTTTTACGCGATTGATATAAGAATCTCTTTTTCCAATGTAATTAGGATTTTTTATTTTTTTTAAGATGGCGAGAGCTTTATCATATTCGCCAATTTTTATATACAAATCAGGGAGCCGGAATGTCCATTTTGAACCGTCGAACAGCAGCCCGCCGCTTTTCCAGATTCCCTCCCAAAATTCAACCAAAAAACCAATATCACCCGTTTTTTCAAAATAGGATTCTGCGTATTTGATTTGTTCAAGTTGCTTGTTTTGCGCTTTTAAATCGCGCTGTAACTTTCTAATTTCTGGATCATCAGACACAACATTTTCAATCCTTTTTGATTGCGTTTGTTTAACAGGAACAGGCTTTTGCGGTTTTGGCTTCAAAAAGTCAAAAAAGCCCATAGTATCACAACCTTATTTAATTTGGGGGAATTATGATGAAAAAAGAACCATTGACAATCACACAAAAAAGTACGATATTTAGTTCAAGATGGCAGGCAAAGCAGCTTTTGCGGCAGTTGCGGCCGGAAGAAGCCGTTAAAATATATAATGAAGTTGTAAAGGAGATAAAAAATGTTCGGGAAAAGTCGAATTAAAGAACTTGAGCAGGAAAACGCATCCTTGAAAGAAAGGATTGAATATCTGAAAAAGGATGTGCAACATTACAGAATTAGGTCGGCGCTGCTTGACAAAACCAACTTGCCGAAGGCAAAAAGCGTTGCTTGTTATAATTGCAAATACGCCGCGTATGTGCGGTACGGCGAATGCGGCGTTGCGTTTTTGGGCTGTGGTCGCGCTTTGGCAAAAGGCGGCTGCGATGGGTACGAGTATACTGATGCCAACAGACCGAACCTTGACGAAATCCGAGATTACATGGTTACAGAGGGGAAAGATTGGCAGCCAAGTCAAGTGCTTTCTCAATGCGGCGTTAACGCAAATGTTAATACTCCGCCTTGCCTTGAACTGTAATTTGATAATACGCCGTCCCAGTATTATCTTTGTAACCACCCTCTCCGTCTGGAACCGCATCCCGCATTATTCGTCTAATTAGCCTTGTACGCGTTAGAGAATCAATATGTTCATTCGGCTGTGAAATGCTTTCCCAACCGATCATAGCGGCAATTTCGTTTTCTTCTATTTCGTTATCGTACAACGCAGAAAGAATTTTTGCGCATACTTTATCAAGTTTCATTTTTTCACCAGCTTTGCCGACGCTTTTGCAATAAACAGCTTGAGCTGCTCTTCAGATGCGTCGTTGTCAATCCACTTTTCAATATAGTCTACATCTAGCCCATCTCCTTGTGCGGTGGGCTTTTTTCCGTTTTCGGAATTCCCGGTCAGGTCGGCAACGGTGACTCCTAGCAAACTGGCAACATCGGCAAGCATATGCTCTGGCAAATCGCGCCCATTTGCTAGCATTTCAGACAAATAGCCACGACTTTTCCCAAGCTCTGTACTAATATGCGTGAAGGCAATTCCTTTTTTCTTTGCTTTTTCAACGTATCGCACACAAATCACACCGTTTCTTTGTGCATATTGCTAATTCGCAAGAAAATGCTAGATAACTATTTACATTTGGCATAAATGGTAGTATAATAGATAGCACAGAGGGCAACAAAGAACCAGGCCCCCTAAAATTCAGCGGACTAGCTAAAAATATGCTGTTATAAATCTCGCAAGTTCATAGTAGCATATTTCTAGTAATAGTCAACTAGAAAGGAGCTTTTGCTAGGTGAATATTTCGAAAATTGATGCGCTGTGCCGAAAAAACAATATTTCTCACACAATCCTTGAGGAACGCGCCGGAATCTCAAACGGTGCACTTGGCAAGTGGGAGAAATCGCCTTACGGCCCCACCATCACGACGCTAAAGAAAGTGGCTGACTATTTCGGCGTGCCGATTGATTACTTGCTAGCCGATAACTAAAAAGATGGGGGCGGCTGTAAGTGAACTGATCGCAGAAAGAAAGGAGTGAACGCCATGACAAACCTTGCTTTTACAGCTCTTATAAAAAGCAGGGGCTACAACAAACAGCGCCTTGCAGATGTCTGCGGCTTGTCTAAAACGCAGATGTCAAACCGCACAGAGTTTGAAAACCTGCGTACTGCATTGATTAACTTTTTAAAAGGAGCCTGATCACATGACAAAAACAAAAACGCCGCCCCGGTGCACCACCACCGGAACGGCAAAAAAACAGAGCATCGCAAAAAGCTCTAACTGTATTCTATCACTGAAACGCGCCGCCGTCAAGCTGGCAATCACCGCAGATTTGGTGCTGCTGCTGGCTTCGCTCGGTTCTCTCAACATCCCCACCACCATCGCCGCCCTGCTGGCGCTGAATCTGCTGTGCGGGCTGTATCCAAAGGATGCATCCAGCCATGAAGAAATTTGAACTGACCGCCGAATTTGTAACGAACATTTTCGGGAAGAAGCTGTTCCGTATTAAGTCTCTCGTCGCTTTTTGCGACGTTGAGAAGGGAGAACTCGGCGGATTTATTGAGAAGGAAGATAACCTCTCCCACTCCGGCGATGCGTGGGTCTACGGCGATGCGCAGGGTCTCCGGCAATGCAGACTACGCCGTTGTTACAGGCTTTGGTCACTGCTTCCGCGCGACCACATTTTTCCGATGCAAGGATAAAATTCTCCGCGTACAGTGTGGTTGCTTTTATGGTGATTTGGCGAAGTTCCGTGAGATCGTCAAGAAAACTCACGGCGACAGCAAATACGCCAAAGAGTACCTTGCGATTGCCGACTTGATGGAGCTGCATTTTTCTGATGAGGAAGAAAATCAGGGGGCCGACAAATGACTAGCTTTTGGGGCCATCAAGACAACCCCTTTCCGCCCTATGATGATGAACCGATTTGAACGGACGCTGACGGCATACCGTACTACGAGGGCGACTATATTGTAGACATCGACGGCGCGATTTACCGCTACGATGATTTGGACGTGAAAACAGTTTTGACCGCGCTCGGCATCCCGATTGCGGTTGCAGCAGAGGGATAAAGATGACTTGCGAGAGAATGAGAACCGCATTTGAGGACAACGCCCCTGATAAATACCAGAAACACTTTCAGGCCATGCAACAGATTATACATGACCGCTCTACGCCAGACTTCATCAAATATCACCAGATGCGAGACCTTACGCTTTCCGCTGAAACAGGGATGAGCCAGAGCATGCGCAGATTCGAATACATGGAGGTTTGACAAATGGGAACGAAATTGCAGGTAATCACGCTGAAACAGTTGCCCATTATCGAAGAGCATCTTCAGCTGGTGAAAGCCGATGTAGAGACCCGCACGAAGAACGCGATGCAGCTTGTTTGCACGGAAGAAACGCGCGGAGATGTAAAGAAAATCCGCACGGAACTGGGCAAAGAGTTTGCATCGATGGAAGAACAGCGAAAGCGCGTTAAAGAAGCCATCATGGAGCCGTACAACCAGTTTGAAGCGGTTTATAAGGACTGCATCTCCGACCCGTACAAGAAGGCAGATGCCGAGCTTAAGCGCCGCATCGATGAGGTAGAAGCAGGCTTGAAGGCCGATAAGGTCAAGGCCGTACAGAGCTACTTTGACGAGCTTTGCAAAGCAAATAATCTGCCGTGGCTGCGTTTTGAGCAGATGAACCTTAAAATCGGGCTTTCTACCAGCGTGAACGGCACAAAGACCGCGCTTACATCGACGGTTCTTAAAATCGCCGAAGAGGTGCAGGAACTTTCCCTCCATGATGACGCCGCAGAGTTGCTGGTCGAGTACAAAAAATCGCTGAATGTTGCGCTGGCGTTGAGTACAGTTCGCGCCAGACACGCCATGATCGAACTTCAAAAGCAGCGTGTCGCCGAGCGCCGCGCTGCACTGGAACAGCAGCAGGCGGCAGAAGAAAAGGTACAGCAGGCCATCGAAGAAGCGCGAGAGACGCAGCCTGACGCAGTACAGCCGCCTGTTGAAGAAGTACCCGTCCCCGATGAAGAACCACTTACAGAAACGCCAGCCGCCGCGCAGGACGTTTACGAGGTCAAGTTTGCAGTTCGCGGCACCATTGAACAGTTGAAGAAACTGAAACAGTTTATTTTGCAGGAGGGTATGACCTATGACGACATCTAATCAGCAGTTGACACAGAAACCGAAGTTTTCCGTTGCGATCAATACGCAGGGATACCAGAACCTTATTAACAACACCTTGCGCGACCCGGACCGTGCGCGGCGTTTTACGGCAAGCATTACAAGCGCCGTTGCGGTGAATCCCGCTTTGCAGGAGTGTGATGCAGGGACGATTCTTGCGGGTGCCCTGCTGGGCGAATCGCTCAACCTCAGCCCTTCCCCGCAGTTGGGTCAGTATTACCTCGTGCCGTTCAAGCAGAAGGCCAAGTATGACCGAGACGGCAACATGATTCGCCCGGAAACCACCACCGCCACATTCGTGCTTGGTTACAAAGGCTATGTCCAGCTGGCATTGCGCAGCGGCCAGTACAAAGACCTTGATGTTATGGTTATCAAGCAGGGCGAGTACAGCGGCAAAGACCCCGAAACCGGAAAAGCCCGGTTTAAGTTTATCGAGGACGATGATGTGCGCGATGCCCTGCCGACAGTCGGTTACATGGCATTCTTTGAGTACCTGAACGGATTCCGCAAGGTGCTGTATTGGAGCAAAGAAAAGATGATGACCCATGCAGACACATACAGCCCGGCATTCAGTCGCAAAGGCTATGAGGATTTGCTCGCCGGGAAAGTTCCGCAGAGAGAAATGTGGAAATATTCCTCGTTCTGGTACAAGAACTTTGATGACATGGCAAAGAAAACCATGCTTCGTCAGCTTATTTCCCGCTGGGGCGTTATGAGCGTTGATATGCAAACGGCACTTGAGCATGATGACACCATCACGCATGACAACGACGGCCAGCTTATTGCAGAGCGCGTCGCGTCCGCAAAGGATGTACGTCTTGAAGCTGTTACACAGCCTGTACCACAGATTGATCAGCCGCAAGCCGAACAGGCCGTTGAAGCCAAGACCGCAGCCGCCGAGCCGAAGAAAATCGACTTTAGCAGCCTGTAAGATGGACTGCAAGATTATTTCAACCGGAAGCCAAGGGAACGCCGTTCTCATTCAAAACTCAATATTGATTGATTGCGGCGTTTCATTTTCTCGGTTGACGGACGATTACAAATGCCTGAAGCTCGTGTTGCTCACACATATCCACGGCGACCACTTCAACCCCGCCACGCTTCGCAGGCTCGCCAGAGAGCGGCCCACATTGCGTTTTGCGTGTTGTGTGTGGTTATGTGCAGCCCTCGTGAATGCTGGCGTTAAAATGGGCCAGATTGACGTGATACGAACAGAACGCTGGTACAACTACAAGAATCTGTGCAGAATTAAGGCGCAGGAAACAAAGCATGATGTACAAAATTGCTGCTGGCATATAGAGCTGCCGCAGTCTCCCGTTGAAAAATTGTTCTATGCTACCGACGCAAACAATCTGAACGGAATAACAGCCAAAGGCTATAATCTCTATCTCGTCGAAGCCAACTACACAGAAGCGGACATTAAAGACCGCATAGCCGAAAAGAAAATTAACGGCGAGTTTGTGTATGAAAAGCGCGTGATGCACGAGCATTTGAGTAAAGAGAAAGCCGACGATTGGCTATACCAGAACATGACAGCGCATTCCGAGTACATTTATATGCACTGCCATCAAGATAAGGACAACTGAATATGGCTGAATTGAAATATATCCCTTTTTATCCCGGGTATATGGAAGATACGTCCGACCTTTCGGACGGTGAGTTTCGACGGCTTATGTATGCGCTTTGCGCTTATTGCGAAGGAGCAGAACGGCCCGAGCCGCTCACTGGCAAGGAAGTGATTGCGTATCGGTTCATCACCCGTAATATCAAGGTATCTCAAGAACAGTACAACGCAAAATGCAGGAAAAATTCAGAAAACGCTAAAAAGCGAACGATAGCGAACGATAGCGAACGCTACCGTTCGCAAGCGAACGGTAGCCAAACAAGCCAATACAAAGAACAAAGAACAAATAACAAAGAACAAAATATTACTACTACTACGACTACCGCGCATGCGCGCGAAGGCTTGCAGCAGTGTGTCGAGTGTTACGAGCAGAACATTGGCGCACTTCCTCGTGCTGCATTTGATAGCATTGTGGGCTATCTGGAACAGGTAGAGCCTGACCTTGTTTGCGAGGCAATCAATCAGGCCGCTATCAACAATAAGCGTTCGTGGGGCTATGCGCAGGCGATTTTACGTGACTGTCTGCAAAAGAACATTACCACCCGCGCGGCGTATCTTGCCGAGAAAGAGACCAGAAGCCAGCAGAAAGGAACTTCACAACGGCAGCAGATGAAAACCACACAAGAAAAGCTGCGCGAAATCGCGAAAGGATGCATAGCAGATGACGTATCAGCAGACGGCGGCGCTCCTGTCGCTGGCTATGAATTACTGGGATAACATTTGCAGCAAAACGAACGCCGAGGAAACTGCCAAAGCCTGGGCGACGTCGCTTGCCGACGTCCCCTACAGCGCCGCACTGAAAGCCGTGCAGGAGCTTTCCAAAACGCACCGATTCAAGCCAACTGTAAGCGAGGTGCGGGAAGCTGCTGTCAAATACAGCGCATACAACGTCGCCGATAACTGGTCTATGCGCCTTGCGTGGGACAGATACAAAGAGCTTGGAGTTCCGCTGCCGAAATGGTTTTCCGCTGGCGTGGTGCAGCTTGGCGATAACGCACCGGAAAGATACAAGCTGGCGATATTGGGAAACTGCGATAGAGAAAGAATTTCATGTTGAGGTGAAAATATGCTGAATGTTGTTGCAATCATGGGCCGCCTTGCGCGTGACCCGGAGCTTCGCCAGACTACGACGGGCAAGAATGTTGCGTCGTTCCGCATCGCCTGTGATCGCGGACGCCGTGACGCCAACGGCCAGAGCCATGCAGACTGGCTGGACGTTGTTGCATGGGACAGGACGGCAGAGTTCGTCTGCAAGTATTTCCAGAAAGGCTCCCTGATTGCCATTGATGGCCGCTTGCAGAGCCGCAGCTATCAGGACAAGAACGGCCAGAACCGCACAGCCGTTGAAATCGTGGCCAATAACGTGAATTTTGGGCAAAGCAAGGAAAGTATATACCCTGACACGGAAAACGCGCCAGAGAACGCCGCAGCCGCCACAGAGCGCACGCAAAGCGCACAGCGCACAACGCAAAGTGCAGCACCGAGCTATTCCTCTGGCAACAATGAAGACTTTGCTATGATTGAGGATGAGGGCGAGTTGCCGTTCTAAGGTGCAGAACATGGCTAAAATTTACAAGTATACAGTACCGCTTGCCCCGGTGACGAAGAAGAACAGCCCGCAGATTTTCTACATGGGCGCACGATGCCCCGTTTGCCACAAGGGTAAAACAGCGCGTGTCATGCCGAGCGCGGCCTATCTCAAGTACGAACGAGCAGCCGTGTATTATCTTACCCCAAAGCCAAAAA
>ENA-UONY01000771-UONY01000771.1-human-gut-metagenome-genome-assembly--contig:-CS9-NODE-771-length-34209-cov-16.144083_pt1 | contig 34209 bp, 27 predicted proteins | sample MGYA00242465_ERZ724012 | MGnify/ENA metagenome assembly ERZ724012 | reverse complement strand
ACCTGGCAGCACTTGTGGATGGCAACGGAGGCCACGCCGCCGCAGCCGATGATCAGAACTTTGCTCATGTTGGGTTCTCCTTTGATTTTTTACAGTGAATTCAGAAAAGCAGACCCGGGGCCTGCGGCCCGGACTCTGCATACAGTTACAGTTTAGACCTGAAACCCGGGCCAGCCCTTGTCGAGGGCAATGAGGGTCTCTCGCAGCACCTTGCAGGCGGTGGCGGTGGACACGCCGGTGGTGTCCAGCGTGGGGGCCAGCTCGTTGAGGTCAGCCGCCACGATGTTTGCTTTGGTCACGGTGCGGATGGCGTCCAGCAGCTGCAAAAAGCTCACGCCGCCGGCCTCCGGCGTGCCGGTGCCGGGGAAGCAGGAGGGGTCCAGGCAGTCAAGGTCGATGGTCAGATACACGGGTACCTTGCTTGCACACAGCTGTTCGGTCAGCTCGGCAAGGCCGGTAAAGTCGAACTTGTGCATCTCGGTGTGCTGGGCCGCGAACTCAAACTCGGCGCGGTCCCCGCTGCGGATGCAGAACTGGTGGATGTGGCCGTCGCCGACCAGCTCGTGGCAGCGGCGCAGCACACAGGCGTGGCTCAGCTTTGCACCAAGGTAGTCGTCCCGCAGGTCAGCGTGGGCATCAAAGTGGACGATGTGCAGGTCCGGGTATTTCTTCACGGCGGCCCGCACGGCACCCAGGGTCACCAGATGCTCGCCGCCCAGCAGCAGCGGGAACTTGCCGTCGTGCAAAATTTCCTCTGCCCGGGCCTCGATGTCCGCAAGGGCGCTCTCACTGGAGCCGAAGCACAGCTCCAAGTCGCCGCTGTCGAAGACGTCAAAATCGGTCAGGTCGGCGTTCTGGTAGGGACTGTAGGTCTCCAGACCATAGCTTTCGTGCCGGATGGCCGCCGGGCCGAACCGGGCACCCGGGCGGTAGCTGGTGGTGGAATCATAGGGCGCGCCGTACAGCACGATGCTGGCGGCACGGTAGCTGCTGTCGCAGCCGATGAAGGTCTCAATATTGGGTTGCATCAGTGTTCCTCCACTTCCCGCAGCATTTCCTCAAGGAATGCCGGCAGGTAGAATGCCCCGACGTGCAGCCGGGTGGTGTAATAGCGGGTGCGCATGTTCAGCGCTTTCCACGCTGCGGCATCCAGGTCGTCGATGGGGTGGTACTTCTTGCTGGCAAAGCCGAATAGCCAGTAGCCTGCGGCAAAGGTGGGGATGTGGGCCTGATACACGCGGCTGATGGGGAAGGTGGAGGCAATGCGCTTGTGGCTGCGCTGCATGGCGCTGGCGTCCTCAGCATAGAAGGGGCTGCCCTGCTGGTTGACCATGATGCCGTCGCCCTTCAGGGCGTTGAAGCAGCAGCCGTAGAACTCGCGGGTGAACAGGCCTTCGCTGGGGCCGAAGGGGTCGGAGGAATCCACGATGATGAGGTCATATTCTTCCTCACAGCGGCGGATGAACTTGAGGGCGTTCTCAAAGTAGATGTGCACCCGGCGGTCATCCATGCGGCAGGCGTTGCCGGGCAGGTAGGCGCGGCAGGCCTCCACCACCTGCGGGTCCATCTCCACCAGGTCGATGCGCTCCACCCGGTCATAGCGGGTCAGCTCCCGCACCACGCCGCCGTCGCCTGCACCGATGACGAGGATATCCTTTGCCTCTTTGTGCACGGCCATGGGCACATGCACGATCATCTCATCGTAGATGAACTCGTCGCGCTCGGTCAGCATCACGTTGCCGTCCAGCGTCAGCACCCGGCCGAACTCGGGCGTCTCAAAGATATCGATGCGCTGGTAGTCGCTCTGCTTGGAGTAGAGCTGTTTATTCACCCGGATGCTGTGCTTCACGTCCGGGGTGTGAAACTCGGAAAACCAGAATTCCATAAAGGTTCCTCCTTTACGCCAGAACGTTCAGGTGTAAAATGTCGGGGTCCTCGGGGCCGGTCATGCTGCAGCCCTTGGCCTTGGCGTACTCAATGTAGTTGAGAATCTCTTTGGTGATGCGCTCGCCCGGGGCCAGAATGGGGATGCCCGGCGGGTAGCACATGACGAACTCGCTGCACACCATGCCCTCGGTCTCGCGCAGCGGCAGGCTCTTTTTGGGGGCATAGAATGCTTCCTGCGGGCTGGCGGCGACCACGGGGTCGATGTATTCCTGACTCAGCAGGCCGGTGCCGTCGGTGTGGTAGCGGCGCTTGATCTCGGCCAGTGCGCTCACCAGCCGCTCGATCTCCTGCGGACGGTCGCCGATGGAAAGATAAGCAAGGATGTTGCCGATATCGCCGAACTCGATCTGAATGTCGTACTCGTCGCGGAGGATATCGTACACCTCAATACCGGCAAGGCCGATGTCCAGCGTGTGGACGCTGAGCTTGGTGGTGTCAAAATCAAAGACAGAGTTGCCGTTGCACAGCTCCTTGCCAAAGGCGTAGTAGCCGCCCACGGCGTTGATCTCCTCGCGGGCATACTCGGCCATGTCGGCCACTTGGTGGAATACCTGCCGCCCGCGCTGCGCAAGGTTGCGGCGGGAGATATCCAGACTGGACATGAGCAGGTAGCTGCCGGAGGTGGTCTGGGTCAGGTTGATGATCTGCCGCACATAGCCCGGGTGCACGTTGGGCCCGATGAGCAGCAGGCTGGACTGGGTCAGGCTGCCGCCGCTCTTGTGCATGGAGACGGAGGCCATATCCGCGCCTGCTGCCATGGCAGAAACGGGCAGGCCGCCGCCAAAGTAAAAGTGGGTGCCGTGGGCTTCGTCGGCAAGGCAGAGCATGCCCGCATCGTGGGCCATCTTGACGATGGCGCGCAGGTCTGAGCAGATGCCGTAGTAGGTGGGATTGTTCACCAGCACGGCCACGGCGTTGGGGTGCTCTTTGATGGCCTTTTCCACCTGCTCGCGCTTCATGCCCAGCGAGATGCCCAGGCGCTTGTCCACCTCGGGGTTCACATACACCGGGATGGCACCGCACAGCACCAGCGCGTTCAGCACGCTGCGGTGCACGTTGCGGGGCAGGATGATCTCATCGCCCCGCTTGCAGGCGGTGAGCACCATGCTCTGCACACTGCTGGTGGTGCCGCCCACCATCAGAAAGGCGTGGGCCGCGCCAAAGGCGTCGGCCGCCAGTTCTTCTGCTTCCCGGATAACCGATACCGGGTGGCAGAGGTTGTCCAACGGCTTCATGCTGTTCACGTCCACGCCCACGCACTGCTGGCCCAGAAAGGCCGTCAGCTCCGGGTTGCCGCGGCCCCGCTTGTGGCCGGGCACATCAAAAGGTACCACACGCATCTGCCGGAACTGCTCCAGCGCCTCATAAATGGGCGCGCGGCGCTGATCCAGCCGGAACCGTGTACGGTTCTCACTCATCTTTTCTCCTCCGTCCCTGGTTCCGGCGCAGCAAAAAAGCGCAGGCCCACCACACTGGTGCAGACCTGCGCTTGAAAAAGCGTTCTGAACATGCAGACAAAGCCCCCGGTGACACTGGGGAAAAACTCCGCATGGTTCAAAAAGACGGGATGACGAGAGTCTATATAGCAATTACACTTTTACTACTCTTATTGACCGTTTCACAAGTCTGCGCACGTTCTGCGCAATTTCATGGCTGTAAAGGAACCAACTTATAAAATTTGAGCTTTCAACTCAATCAATAATGGCAGCTTGCGCCGCCGGTCGGCAGTGGACCCGGCTGTCCGTATGGCCTTAGCCCCGCTGGGCGGTCCTTGAGTAAATTGCTTTGAAAAGACCCTGTTCTACGTCGCCTCTCAAAATCGTGTGTTAGCATACCATGCCGTTTTTTGCTTGTCAAGGCGTTTTACAAAAAATGTCAAAGATTTTTCACAAAGTATCACTTTTTCTTTGCCGGATCTTTGCCCGGTTTTGTGCGCGAATGGCGTCGTTTTGTGCGCAAACGGCAGGTTCTTTTCCCCGGGGAGTGTGCTATAATAAAAATGACAAGAAGTGGAAGGTGAGGGAAGAACATGGCATTGCAGATCGCCATCGTGGAGGACCTGCAGCCGGATGCGCAGCGGCTGCAGGCATTGGTCCGGCAGGAGCTTGGGGCAGTGGAGTGCGGCATTTTCCCCAGCGGGGATGCCTACCTGCAGCAGATGCCCGCCCGGAAGGATGACCTTGTGTTTCTGGATATCTGTATGGAGGGCACCAGCGGCATCGAGACCGCCCAGCAGCTGCGCCGGGCAGACCCGAAAGTGCTCATCGTGTTCGTGACCTCCTCGCCGGAATATGTGTGGGACGCCTTCCCGGTGCACCCGTTCGATTACCTGCTCAAACCCTATGAGGAAGAAAAGTTCCGCAAACTTGCTGCCGAGCTGCGGCGGGTGCTCTGCCGCACCGAGCCGGAGCTGGAAGTGCGCATTGCCCGCCAGACCGTGCAGCTGCCGCTGCGCAAGGTGCTGTACGCCATGGCGCAGAACCTTTTCGTCCGGGTGGTGAGCGAGGACGGCGAGTGCCGGGCCGCGTGCGGCTTTGCGCAGGTGGAAGAAAAACTGCGCACCGAAGAAAATTTTATGAGCTGCAACCGCGGCATCGTCATCAACATGGATAAGGTGCTGCGCTTTGAGGACGACTGCATTGAAATGCTGGACGGCACCCGCCTGCCCGTGCGGCAGAAAGACAAAAACGCCCTGTTCGCCCATTTTACCCAGTACCAGTTCCGCCACATGCGGCGGGAACTGTGAGCCAGGAAAGGAGCCGCCGCCGTGAACGCTGCCATCTTCGGACGTTATTTTCTGGATTATGCCCTGCTGTACCCCAGCGGCTTTCTGTGCCTGGCCTGCCTGTGGGAAAAGGTGCGCAGCCCCAGGCGCACCGCCTGCATCGCGGCGGTCGGCATCACGGCCGTGTGCCTGGTGTGCGCTGCGCTGTGCACGATCTTTGAGCTGGACAGCAACTTTTTGCTTCTGCCCATCGTGCTGTGCACCTTCTGGCTTTTGCGCTGGCGCATGAACGCGGAAGTGACCGTGAGCCAGACGGCCTTTCTGTTCTCCATCTCTGCCGTGATGATGGCCGTGTGTTCGCTGCTTTCCAGCATCCTGAACGCTCGGGCGGAGGCGGACAACCCCGGGACGGTCTGCCTGCTTTCCACTTCGCTGCTGCGCATGGTGCTGGCGGCAGTGCTGTGCACCCTGTTCTGGTTCACCGTGGTCAAGTGGAGCCGGTGGCTGCTGCGGGAGTACCGCGGCGAAGCGTTCTGGCAGTCGGCCTGGCCGCTGCCCGCCATCTATGCCGTCTACCTGATGTACTGTATGCCGAAGGACTCTGCCATTGTGCTGATGAACCGGGTGATGATCATCGCGGTGCTGGCGGTGTCCATCTCGCTGTTCGGCATCTTTCTGCTGCTGTACGAGATGTACCGCGTGGCGAAGGAGTTTACCCGCAGTTCCCAGCTGGACCGCGAAAACCAGCTGCTGGGCATGGAAGCCCGCCGGTATACTGAGCTGCGGACCTACATGGAAAACACCCGCCGCCTGCGGCACGACTTCCGCCAGCACCTGCACGTCATTGCGGGCCTGACCGAGGCCGGGCAGCTGGAGGAGCTGAAAAGCTACCTGCACCAGTATGAGAGCGAGCTGAGCAAACAGCGGTCTGCGCTGTGTGCCAACGCCGCCGTGGATGCCCTGGCCGGGCACTACGACAACGAGGCAAAGCAGCAGGCAACGCCCATCGAGTGGAAGCTGGAGCTGCCCCGCCAGCTGCCGCTGCCGGAAGCCGACCTGTGCACGGTGCTGGGCAATCTGCTGGAGAACGCCCTGCACGCCAGCCAGCGGCTGCCGCCCGAGCAGCGGCAGGTGCGGGTGATGGCCCGGATGCTGAGCCCCGCCATGCTGGGCATTGTGGTGGAGAACAACTACGACGGCGTGCTGAAAAAGCAGAGCGGCATTTTGCACTCCACCAAGCACGAGGGCGTGGGCGTCGGGCTGGTGTCCATCGAGACGGCAGTGCACAAATACAGCGGCAGCCTGAACATCGAGACCCAGAACCATGTGTTCCGGGTGAATGTGCTGCTGAACCTGTAAGACAAATAAGACAAAAACCTCCGCAGTTTCGTCCGTTTCGGGCGGCTGCGGAGGTCTTTTTGTATGTGGGAGAGTTACTCCCGGTTCTTGAGCACTTCGGCAGGGGTCATGCGGTCGAGCCTGCGCACCAGCACCAGGTCGATGAGCAGGTAGCACGCCAGCACGCCTGCGTAGATGACGGCGTACAGCTGCGGCGGGAAGCTCAGCTCCAGCCCGGCGGCAACGTTGGACACGAAGTAGGGGTAGATGATGTCCATCAGCCCCTTTGCGGCCGGGATGCACACCAGCGCGCCAAGTGCCACCACCACGAAATTGCCGTCCAGATACAGCCGCCGCACTTCGCCGGTGCGGTAGCCGAACACCTTCAGCAGCGAGATGGAATAGGATGCGCGGTCGATCATCACCTTGATCATCAGGTACAGCACCACCAGGAAGATGACCACCGAGAGCACGCTGACCAGGATGACCATGGGCATCATCAGGTCGGTGAACACCGCCGAGGTCTGCTCGATGTTCTGGCGGCTGACGGTGGCGTACAGCAGCCCGGTGTCGATGTCCAGCGCGTGGTCGGCGAACACCGTGTTGTAGTAGTCGTCGCTGCGGCCGAACAGCTCCTGCATGGCGTCACGGTCCATGAAGATATAGAGCCCGCTGGCGTAATGGACCACGTCCGTCACCGTGAAGGCGTAGTTCACGTCGTTCACTTCGTCCCGCAGCACCAGCACATCGCCCTTGCCCACACCGAATTTCTGGGCCACAGAGCTGGCAATGACCACCTCGCTCTTTTTGGCGGTGGGGGCCACATCGGGGAAGTAGGGGCAGCCCGGGTCGATGCCCAGCATGGTCACATCCAGATCGTAGCCGTAGGAAGTCTGGCGGAGGGTCTCAGCGTAGGCCGGGGTGCCGCCCTCCGGCACCTCCTCGGTGGGGTATTTGTAGGTGTAGCAGTATTCGTAGGTGGTCTCCAGAATGCTGCGCCGGTTGAAGTTGTCGCAGTAAACATAGCAGTCCAGCGCGATCATCAGCACCAGCAGGCAGATGAACATGCCGCCCAGCACCGCAAAGGCCGAGCGCAGCTCCCGCAGCAGCTGGCGCAGCTGGAACCGGGGCAGGAAGCTCAGGTGCCCCAGGTCGATGCGGGAGATCCTGCTGGCGTGGCTGGCCTTCTGCTCACTGCGCAGCAGTGAAAGGGCGGTGCGGCTGAGCGACTTGCGGATGACGATGCAGTTGACGGCAGCCGCAATCACCGGCGGCATCACCAGTGCATATACCAGCAGCAGGCCCGGCAGCCGGACGCCCAGCTGCGGCAGGGAGTAATACAGGCAGCGGGGGTGCGCACCTCGTTGCGGTAGTTCTTGTGGATCTGGCCGTCCTTCAGGAGGGCCACCTGATGCACCATGTTCTTGATGGCGTTGTTGTGGGTGACGATGAGCATGGTGGTGCCGTACTGGGCGTTCACCCGCTCCAGCAGGGTGAGGATCTCCCGCGAGGTCTTGCTGTCCAGCGCGCCGGTGGGCTCGTCGCAGAGCAGCAGGCGCGGATTTTTGATGAGGGCCCGGGCGATGGCGCAGCGCTGCTGCTGGCCGCCCGAAAGCTGGGCCGGGAACTTGTTCTTGTGCTCGGTCAGGCCAAGCACCTGCAAAAGCTCGCCGAGGTCCAGCGGGCTGCGGGTGAGGTACTGGCACACCTGAATGTTCTCCTGCACGGTCAGGTCCGGCACGAGATCGTAGAACTGGAAGATGAAGCCCAGCTCCTCCCGGCGGTAGTCCGAGAGCTGCTTTGCGTTCAGGCCCACAATCTCCTTGCCGTCCACCACGATGGAGCCGCTGTCCACCGTGTCCAGCCCGCCGATGCAGTTGAGCAGGGTGGATTTGCCTGAGCCGCTGGTGCCCTGAATGACGCACATGTCACCCTGATGCACCTCCAATGAGACATTTTTCAGCACCTGCGTGTAGCTGCCGCCTTCGCCGTAGCTCTTGCACAGGTCGTTTACTTCCAGATACATGATTACGTTCCTCCTCAAAAAGTTTACACAGCATAACACTGTTATGTGAAAGGGCTTATAAAAACCATGACGCAGGAAATGCGCCATGGAAAAAGTGGCGGATTCAGGGGCCGGGACTGACAGGGGGCTGGAACAGGCCGTTCCAGCCGCTGAGCATATACTGCAGGATGTCCTGCAGGTGGGCCAGGGCCTTCTGCTCGTCCGGCTCGTGGGTGAGCAGGTGCACAAAGGCGTCGATCTGCATGTGGGCCAGCCAGTGGATGGTGTAGTCCTGCGGCGGGGTCACGCCCAGCAGCGCGGCCTGCCGGTCGGCCAGCTTGCGGTAGTGCTCCTCCGAGATGGCCACCAGCTCGTCCACAAAGTGTTCCAGGCTGGAGCCGTAGCTGCCGGTGAGCAGCAGCAGAAACAGGTCGTAGTTCTGGTACAGCAGGTGCAGCACCTGCTGGGACGCATAGGCATCGTCGCGGAAATCGTTCTCCGCCGCGTCCTCGCCGCTGTCCAGCACCAGCAGCTCCTGCCGCATGTGCTCGGTGAGCATGGCCTTGAGGGTGTTCAGCTGCGGGGCCACCAGCGAGGTGAACAGATCGTCCTTATCCTTAAAAAAGAAATACAGCGCACCGGTGGTCACGCCGGAGGCTTTGCAGATGCTGCGCAGGGAAGCGCCCTGGTACCCCTTGGCCAGAAACTCGGCCCGGGCGCTCTGCAGCAGCTTTTCTTTGGTTTCGCGTTCGTCTTTCATGCAGTCTCCTGTATCAAGCTGGATAACACCGTTATGTTGGCATAAACGAACGGACCTTGTCAAGAGCAAACTTGCCCGGGCAGGGCGGAGCGGGTGGCTGCACTTCCGCTGCCCCCTATCGTTTTTGCCAAAAGTGTGCTAGAATAGACACAAAACAAACATCGAACAGCAATGGCTGGGCAGCGCATATCGGTTTTGCAAAGAGCCCGGATGTAGCGTGAAATGCGGAAAGAGAGCCGGACGGGAAAAATGAGGAACAGTATGAAACAGACAGAACAGAGAATGAAAACGCGGTGGATCCTTGTGTTCCTTGCCATGTTGGTCTGCTTTTGCGGCTGGTGGGCAGTGCGCAAAGAAGGATTTTTTGCGGATGAACTTTATTCTTATGGACTTTCAAACAGCAATTATGCGCCGTTTTTGAGTTGGTATTATAACGGTGAACGCGCGTACAGCGGCACGAGCGCCGAACACATTTACAGTCGGGAGGACTTTATGTCCTATGTTGCTGTGCAGGAGGGCCAACGCTTCGACTATGCGTCGGTTTATTATAATCAGACGCAGGATGTCCACCCGCCGGTATTCTACTTTTTATTGCACACGGTCTGCTCGCTGTTCCCGGGCAGCTTTACAAAATGGACTGGCCTTGGCCTGAATTTTGCACTGTTCGGCGGCACCATTGCGGCATTGTATGCACTTGGCATGGAGATTTTTGAAGGGGAGAACAGTTGGAAAAAGTCGCTGTTCGTCTGCGCGCTGTATGCATTCAGTGGAGAGGCAATCTCAAATGCAACGATGATACGAATGTATATGCTTCTGACCCTGTTTACCACCGTGTTGGCGCTGCTGCTGGCAAAGGCTCTGCGCAGGCCGACGCTTGTCCGGTATCTGTTGATCGGCATCGTCATTTATCTGGGAATGCTCACGCAGTATTTCTATGTGATCTATGCATTTTTATTGTGTGCAGTGTATGATTTTTACCTCATGCTGCGGCGGGAGTGGAAACATGTGGTGCAGTTTTCAGCGGCGGCTTTGGCTGGTGTTGGCGGAATGATGCTTACATTCCCCTGTTGGCTTGCGCAGCTGCACTCCCAATCGACGGTCTCGCTGGACACTACAACGGATAATATCCTGAACTTGAGCCAGTACCCCAAGGGCCCGTTGGAATTGACGGGATGGAGCATTGTGGAGTTTGGCGTGGGCGCGGGGATCATGGCGCTGCTGCTCCTTGTGGCATTGACGAAAAGATTTCTTCCGGGAAAACTGCGGCAGACTGTGCTGATTGCACCCCGCGCAAAACTAATAACGATCCCGGCGCTGGCTGCGTTCATCGTGATTGCAGTGATCTCGCCGTATAAATCCCTGCGGTATGTATACCATCTGCAGCCGCTGGAAGCACTCTTTTGCGGCTGTGGCTTTTTTGCTGTGCTGGATACGCTGGGACAGAATGCACGAAAGAAAATCACACAGGCTGTGTGTGCACTGATGCTTGTGCTGGCCTTTGTGTTGACGCCGGAGCGGATGTACATTGGTAACCGGAAGGTGAATGAAGAACTGGAACAGTACAGCGACGCGCAGTGTGTGTCGCTGATCGGAGATATGACGGCATTCACATCGGAGCTCCCGGAGTATCTGCACTTCAAAGAGATTTGTGCGGTGCAGGACACTTCCAGCACGCTGCTCCGGGAATATTGCACCGGTGAGAGTGATTCCATGGTGGTGTTCATTTGCGGGCGCGGCCTGTGGCAATTCGTCACTCCAGGCGAAGTGGAGCAGATCACGCAGGAAAATCAGGCGTCAGCAGAGGAGATCGCACGGCTGGGCGGATATACATCCGTTGAAATGCTGGATACGCAGGAATTTTCTCAGATCTGGGTGCTGAAAAAATAAGTATGCGGCACCATCAATAAAAAATCAAACGATCGCTCAGGAGGTCTCCCTCATGCTCAAACGACTGCGCAACGCGCACCCGGTCCTGTTCTGCATCCTGGTCGAGGTGCTGTTCCTCGGCAGCCTGTTCGTATCGGACCTGGTCTTTACCTTTGTACTGCTCTTTGCCCGGGCAGATTTTTCCGCCCTGGACGGCTATCTTTACAGCGGCCTGCAGGAGCTTGTGGGCACGCTGGTGGTGGTGCTGGTGCTGCAAAAGACTGGCCGCCTCGGGCTGCTGCTGCGGCGCGGCAGCGGTTTTTTCAATGGCCTGCTGGTGGGCATGTACCCGCTGGTGATGATCGGCTACAGCCTGGCGGGCTCGCTGATGTTCGAGCGGCCGGACGACCGGGCGCTGCTGCCGCTGCCGCGCATCCTGAGCTTTCTGGTCAGCATGATGCTGGTGGGCGTGGCAGAGGAGTTCGTCTTCCGCGGCGTGGTGGCCCAGACCCTGCTGGAGCACTACGGCACCAGCCGGGGCGGCATCTGGAAAGCCTGCCTTGTGTCCGGCGTGCTGTTCGGCGCGGCCCACCTGACGAACCTTCTGGGGTCGGCACCCTTCGGCGTGCTGATGCAGTGCCTGTTTGCGGCGTCGCTGGGCAGCCTGTTCGCGGCCATCTACTTCCGCACCGGCAACATCTGGGTGACGGTCTTCCTGCATGGCATGATGGATATCTCCTCCATGATCATCGGCGGCATGTACGGCACCGTGACCATGGCCGAGAGCGTGAGCAGCTACGATTCCTCCATGCTGATCTCGGTGGCCGTGTATCTGATCCCCATGCTGTTTTTGCTGCGCAGAAAGAAGCTGCCGGAGGTGCAGCTCTACTGGAACGCCTACGCCAAAAAATAAAGGCAGAAGGCAAAAAAATCCTTGCTTTTTGCAAGGGGTTCTGGTATACTGTATCTGTTACCGTGGTACGGGGCTGGGAGTATGCCCGCTTTTTGGGAATGCCGTTTCCCGCCGCTGTTCCATTGGCACATAAAATTTTATAAAGAGGTATGTTACTATGAACAAGCAGGAAGTTATGGCCAAAGTCGCTCTGACCGAGAAGGACACTGGCTCCCCCGAGGTTCAGGTCGCTCTGCTGACCGCTCACATCAACGAGCTGAACGAGCACCTGAAGAAGAACCCTAACGATCACCACAGCCGCCGTGGTCTGATGAAGATGGTTGGCCGCCGCCGCAATCTGCTGGCCTACCTCCAGAAGAAGGACATCGAGCGTTACCGTGCTCTGATCGCAACTCTGGGTCTGCGTAAGTAATTTAAACAGAGGGCAGGTACCGCAAAGGTGCCTGCCTTTTGCTTTATGTACAAATGGCAGCGGCTGCGTATTGCAGCAGTAAATCGAGCGCCCGTGCCGAAAAAGCAGTGCACGGACGTTGGATTTATTGCTATGATGCGCGTGCCACCGCCTTTTGGATAGAAAAAAAAAAAAAAATAAAAGATCCAAGGAGGCAAAAACAATGGCAATTGAATTTGGTTCCCGCAGAGAGACCTTTGAGAACTACAAGGTCTACGAGACCATGCTGGCAGGCCGCCCGTTCAAGGTCGAGATGGGCAAGATGTGCGGTCTGTCCAACGCCAGTGCGCTGATCCGCTACGGCGAGACCTGCGTCATGTGCAACGTGGTCATGAGCCCCAAGCCCCGCGAAGGCGTGGACTTCTTCCCCCTGAACGTGGAGTATGAGGAGAAGCTCTACGCCGCAGGCCGCATCCCCGGCAGCTTTATGCGCCGCGAGGGCCGCCCCGGTGAGCGCGCCATCCTCACCAGCCGCGTGGTGGACCGCCCCATGCGCCCGCTGTTCCCCAAGGAGATGCGCAATGACGTGTGCATCACCATGACTGTCATGAGCCTGGACCCCGACTGCAGCCCTGAGATCGCCGGTATGATCGGTGCGTCTCTGGTCACTGCCGTGTCCGACATCCCCTGGAACGGCCCCATCGGCGGCGTGCAGGTGGGTCTGGTGGACGGCGAGATCGTCCTGAACCCCACGCAGGAGCAGCGCAAGAAGAGCGACCTGGCCCTGACCGTTGCCGCCACCATGGATAAGATCGTCATGATCGAGGCCGGTGCCAACGAGGTGGACGAGGACACCATGCTGAACGCCATCAAGGCCGCTCACGTGGAGATCAAAAAGACCATTGAGTTCATCAACAAGATCGTGGCCGAGCGCGGTAAGCCGAAGATCGATTTTCAGGTGGTGGGTCTGGATATGGACGTGTTCCACGCCATCCAGAACAAGTATCTGGACGACTTCAAGGCCGCTATGGACACCGACGACAAGAATGTGCGCGATGCCGCTCTGCTGCCCATCATGGACAAGATCGCCGAGGAGTACCCCGACCTGACCGCTGCAGACCTTGATCTGGTCAGCTACAAGATGCAGAAGTTCGTGGTGCGCCGCTGGCTGCTGGACGAGGGCAAGCGCGTGGACGGCCGCGGCATCAACGAGATCCGCCCGCTGGCTGCTGAAGTGGGCATTCTGCCCCGCGTGCACGGCTCCGGCATGTTCACCCGCGGCCAGACGCAGGTGCTCACCACCTGCACTCTGGGCGGCACCAAGGACAACCAGCTGATGGATGACCTGACCGACGAGCAGACCAAGCGCTATATCCATCACTACAACTTCCCGCCGTACTCTGTGGGCGAGGCCCGCGCACCGCGCAGCCCCGGCCGCCGCGAGATCGGCCATGGCGCACTGGCAGAGCGTGCTCTGGTGCCCGTGCTGCCCTCGCTGGAGGAGTTCCCCTACACCATCCGCTGCGTGTCTGAGGTGCTCTCCTCCAACGGTTCCACCTCTCAGGCATCCATCTGCGGCTCTACGCTGGCGCTGATGGATGCAGGCGTGCCCATCAAGGCACCCGTTGCCGGCATTTCCTGCGGTCTGATCACCGAGGGCGACCGCTGGATGACCATGCTGGACATTCAGGGCGTGGAGGACTTCCACGGCGATATGGACTTCAAGGTGGGCGGCACCCGCAAGGGCATCACCGCCATCCAGATGGACATCAAGATCGACGGCCTGACCTACGACATCATTGCCGAGGCCTTTGAGAAGTGCCGCAAGGGCCGTCTGTATATTCTGGACGAGATCATCAAGCCCGTGATCGCCGAGCCGCGTGCAGAGCTGAGCCGCTGGGCACCCAAGATGTTCAGCATGATGATCCCCACCGACAAGATCAAGGACGTGATCGGTAAGGGCGGCAAGGTCATTCAGGACATCTGCGCCACCTGCAACTGCAAGATCGACGTGCAGGAGGACGGCCATGTGTTCGTCTCCGCCGTGGATCAGGAGGACGCAAAGCGCGCTATCTTCACCATCAAGACCATTGTGGAGGATCCGGAGATCGGTGCCATCTACAAGGGCAAGGTCACCCGCCTGATGAACTTCGGTGCCTTCGTTGAGATCGCACCGGGCAAGGAAGGTCTGGTGCACATCTCCAAGCTGGACACCAAGCGTGTGGAGCGCGTGGAGGATGTGGTCGCTGTGGGCGACGCCATCGTGGTCAAGGTGACCGATATCGACCAGCAGGGCCGTATCAACCTGAGCCGCCGCGACGCCATTCTGGCACTGGAAGCCAAGCGCGCCGAGCAGGCACAGCAGCAGTAAGCGCCCGATCCAATCAGCAATCAGCAAAAAAGAGGACCCGATGCAGACGATGCATCGGGTCCTCTTTGTATAACGAGATGAAATTTATACCGTGCGGTACCGACGGTCCAACGTCCAGCCGAAGGCGAACAGCAGCAGGCCGCTCACGGCCATCACCGGCACGGGCCAGTTCAGCTGGCCGGTCTTGGGCAGGGCGGGGTTCGCCGGGCGACCGGGCTGAGCCGGAGTATCCGTGTCGGCGGGAGTGGACGGCTCATTGGGTGCGTCCGGGAAATCCGGCGTGGCCGGGGTGCTCGGGCCGTCGGGGGAGACGGGGGTGCTGGGAGTGTCCGGCGTTTCCGGAGTCTCCGGCGTGTACGCGCCCACCTTCGGGCTGGCGTCCACATCGTAGAGCCACTGGCCGTCCTCTGCCAGCGGCAGGGAAACCAGGAAGGGGTTCACGGCCTTGTAGCCTGCGGAAGCCTTGGTCTGCGCCACGAGGTACAGGCCCAGCTCCAGATCTTCAAAGACTGCGTTGCCGTCGTTGTCCACGGCCTGCACCGTGCCTTCCGAGCCCGGGGCCAGATAGTCCAGCAGGCGGCCTGCCAGAGAGCTGTCGCCCAGATCGTTCAGGTCGCCCAGCTCGATGCCGCAGCCGTAGAAGTCGCCGCAGTATTCAAAGCTCAGGTCGCCGTTTTTGCGCTGGACTTCGGCCACGCGGTAGATGGTCAGCTCGCCGCCGCGCAGGGCCTTCTGGCTGGCTTCGTCGTACAGGCGCACCCGGATGGTGCCGGTCATGGGGTCGCCGTTGCGGTCAGTCAGCTTGATGTTGGCGCTGGTGGCAAAGGCGGGCAGTGCGCTCACCGCCAGAAGACACAGCATCAAAAGCAGGGCCGCAGCGTGCTTTTTGAACTCAGTGCGTTTCATTTCTTTCACCTCTTGAAGATTTGCGTTTGCGGGTGGAGAACAGCAGCCAAATCAGCAGTGCCAGCAGCAGCGGCAGGGCAATGATGGGCGCCGTGATGATAGGTTCGATCTTGGTGGCTTCGCTGGTGACGCGGATGTGCTTGAGCTTGTCCGGCGTCTCGATGCGTCGGCCGCGTACCAGCAGGCGGTGGGAGTTGATGCCGTAGGGGGTGCAGGTCATCAGGGTGACGTAGTCCTTGCCTTCGGTCACCTTCAGGTTATCAGTCTCGGTGGGCAGGACGATGGAGATCTGGTCCACCTCATAGGTGAGCACCCGGTCCAGCACCGTGATGGTGAAGGTGTCGCCCACTTCCAGCTGGTCAAGGTTGGTGAACAGCTTGGCGCTGGGCAGGCCCCGGTGGGCCGAGATGACCGCGTGGGTGCTCTCGCCGCCCACCGGCAGGCTGGTGCCTTCCAGATGGCCCGCGGCCACCTGCAGCACGCCGTCGCTGGTGCCGTGGTAGATGGGCAGCTCCACGCCGATCTTTTCAATGGTGATGTAGCCCATGATGCCGGTGCCGGTCACGTCCAGCGTGCTTTCGTAGCTGGGGAAGCGGTCCGGGTGGTACAGGGCGTCCGGGTCGGCGGCGATCTGGGCGTTGAAGGCGTCTGCAGCGTCAAAATAGGCGCTGTAATCCGCGTTGGTCAGCTTGTCCACATCGGCGGCGTAGGTGGCCACCGCGCGGGACTGGTGCCGCTGGTTGACGTAGTCGCTGAGGGTGGGGTATAACATCACGGATAGACCCACGAAAAAGACGAGGATCAGGATCATGGTGCTTTTGTTCTTTTTCATGGGCTACTCCCTAATGTTATAAGGATAGGAGCCGGAGGCCTTTTGGGCCCCGCGCTCCGGTGCTGTGGGGGATAAAGGAGAAATTACTTGTTCTCCATGCGCTTCTTGGTGACCAGCAGGACGATGGCTGCCACCATCAGGCCGCCGCCGATGACATAGAACAGGGTGGTGCCCATGCCGCCGGTGCTGGGCAGCACAGTACCGGCCTTGTTCTCAACGCGAACAACGTGGTCGTCAGCAGTAGTATCGCCGTACTTAACAGTGTAAGAAATGGTCTGACTTGCAACCGTGGGCAGAGTACCGCGATCAATCACAACGGTAATAGGAGCGGTCAGCTTGTTATAGCCCACAGGAGCCTTGGTCTCCTCCAGATAGTAGGTGCCAGCGTCCAGACCCTCAAATGTGATGTTACCATTAGCGGGGGTCTTGACCTTGATGGCTTCAGTTGCGTTGTTAGTCCAGCCGGTCAGCTTGTAAACGCTGGTGGTGCTGGTTTCAACGAATTTTGCGTACTTCTGGGTGTCGCCGTCCTTCTTGTACAGCTGGAACTCAGCATCTGCCAGAGCGTGGTTAGTATCATCACCGCCGAGGTTTGCAAACTTGCGCACGCCCATCTCCCAGACGTAGGTCTTGGTGGTGGAGGACTCGGTCGTGGTGGAGTTGTTACCGTACGTCAGAACGGCTTTGTTGTCGTTGCCCGTAGTACCAATTACTGCATCAGAAGTAACAGTGGCACTATAATCTACTTGGATGTAATCATAAGGTTTCAGAGGCTTGAGGAACTTGATCTCAAAGGTGCAGGTATCAGAGGTAGAAGTTACCAGCTCATAATCAGTACCAGGGGTGAGATTACCACTGTAGTTGCTGCCACCGGTCTTAGGGTCACGCATGAGCAAAACCGTAACGGACTTTTCATTGAAGTCCAACCCTTTGGCCATGGTATCGTGCAGAACGTAGTTGGTGGGATTACCATCGGTCACATGAATGCGGGTTTGGAATTTCACCGTGTCACCAATGCCGGCATCATTGCTGTAGCCAAGAGTATCGCCTTCGTAAACTTCCTTTTCGATAGTGGGCTTGCTGTTCTTCTCTCTGATTACTGCGTTCGGGTCGGTAGTACCAATGGAGCAGAGAGCACCCTTGTCCAGGTCGACCAGGTCGGAAACCACCAGATACCAGCCGAGGGGCAGATTGCTAAATGTAAGAGTAATGCCGTTAGCCTTGGCAGAGCCATCTTCCTGGACATTATTGGGAGTATATTCAGCATATTTACCGGCACTGTTTGCAATTTGCTGAATAGCAGTGCCATTATTCTCAGGATTGGTATTGATCCAGGTAACAGCACCGGTTTCTTTGTCTAACTTAAAGTTATTGTTTTCTCTGAGAATGAAGTCTTCCCAAGCTCCATTCGCCGTATAACGGTAAGAGTTGGTATCTGCGTGGTACTCCAGATTCAGAATACGGTAAATTTTATAAGTCTGGTTCGTAACGGCGTTCTCAATGGTAATGCTACCAGTGCCAGTGGCAGCAGCAGCGGTAGCATCACCATCAGTCGCAAATGCCGGGATCGCCATGGCGCACACCATGGCAGCTGCCAGAAGTGCAGCCATGAGTTTCTGAATGGTCTTTTTCATAGTGGGTGAAAGTCTCCTTTCTATTTTTTATGATTCCTCGTTGTAAAAACGGTCCTGTCTGCGGCGCAGAGAGTTTTGCGGCCGCAATGGAGGGTGCAGCTTGTTTTAATCTGCCCTCCTCTCGCGTCTGCGCTTTTGACAGAAACCACACACCAGTGCGGCAAGCACCATGGTGCCGCCCACTGCTGTATACAAAGTGGTACCGGCTCCGCCGGTAGAGGGGAGTTCGTAGTCCCCGGCAGGGGTCAGCTTGTTGGTCACAGTCAGCAGGCCGCCGCCTGTGACGCCGAGAGTATTGCTTTCACTGTATGTAGCAGTGTATTTGCTGTTTTCCGGTTCTTCAATATAATAACTATAGCCGTTTGTAACATCGGAATAAACAGCAGTCCAGTTGTTATCCTTATTCAAGGTAATGGTCTGAGCAAAGCTGGTATCGCGCTCTGCCTTGGTGTGGCCGGTTTGGTAGCGGTAAAGGTTGACGGTGATGCTATCCACTGGGATGTCAGAACTGTTCGTAATCATTTTGCCGTCCTGATCCCGCCAGAACTTCTGAATCGTCAGCTGGCTGCGTTCGTTGGGCACATACAGTTCCGGCGAGGTGTGATACTTATATATGGATACCTCTGTCTGTGCCGGGACACTGATTGTGTTGTTGCCAACAGCTTTCTTATAAGCATCCTCTGCGGTCTGGCTGTCATTGTCCGTCCAGATAAAGAAGTATTCCTTATCCGACTTACGGTAGCCACTCGGCGGGTCTGTCTCCTTCAGCTTGTACAGGGTAGAAGTGTTGATGGTTACATTGTTTTTTTCTCCAACGTAAAGGCCTAAGCTGCCGTCTTCTCCGGTCTTTGGCAGTTCCGTACCGTTATCCCATTTGCCGGTGGTGGAATCGAATTTGTACAGCGTAAACACGGCACCGGGCAAACCAAGATTCTGGTTCGCACTGTCTACCTTATATAGGGTCAGCAGATTCTGCGTGATACCACCCCAACCATTGACAGCGTCTAGTTTGGTCTCTTTTTTACTGTCCTCATAACCGTCAATGTGCGCTGTGTTTTCAAGCGTGACCTTATCATTACTTGCGTCGGTCACATAGTCGTATTCCAGCACAAAAGCTTGTTCATCCGGGAATGTGAGCGTCATTTCATACACATTCTTGTTATTCTTGTCGGTATAGGAACGGAGACTAAGGCCGTAATAATTATCCGGCAGGGGAGTATCACCATCCTGCTTGGGGTAGCTGTACAGCTTGACCGTACTTCGGTCCAGATGAGCGGTAATACCCGCAGTGTTTACGGTCATTGTATCCGTCATGGTGACCGTTCCGGTTGTAGAAAGCTTTTTTGCGGCAGGATTGATCACAATGGAATAACTGGCACGCCTGTCCCCGTGTCCGTCGTTTTTCGTACCGGTTTTGTTCAGTACAGGGGCGGTAAAGGTGGCGTCTGCATGTGCTGTATTCTCACCCCATGCCGCTGCATTCGTATAAGTCTCTGTTTCCTTATTTGGGTCATCGGTCCACGCAGAGTCGTTAACCCTGACTCTATAGCGAATCAAAATGGCCTGTACGTTTGCAGCATCTTCAGCACTGAGGTTTTTCAGGTTAGCCAGAGAGAAAGTAATTTTACCGTCATCCACGGACCAGCTAAAGTTATCACTCAGATTATAATTGCTAAGTTTTTGAGTGACTTTCGTATCGCCGGTTTTGAAAACAGCATAGAAGGACTTATTGTTTGTGTTATCGGGAACTACACGGCTGTCCGGTGTATCGGTGACCGTAACAGAACTATTGGCGGAGAAAGACGCCCAATCCTCAACCTTCAGTGTCAGCTGGTAATAAATGTAATTATCCTTTTCTCTATTATAGTCTGTCGTAAGGCTGTCGTCATAGTTTCCGATTTTCTTACTACCAGGGTCGCTTGTAGAAACACCCTTGCTCAGCGTAGGGGTGGGCTTGGTCTTGGTGTAAGCGTACTTTGCCTCGTTGCCACCGATCTTGTTGATAAAATCAACCTTTTCACCCTCGGAGATTCCACTCACATTAATATAGGTGTGGTACCCATCAATGGAAAGGGATTTGATGGGGGATTCTCCGCTATAGTTATTGGTCAGTTTGATTTTAAAGGACTGAACATGCTTGGTACTGTTCGGAAGCGTGATTTCAGTACCACTTTTTGCGCTTTCAGAGGTGTAGTACGTGATTTGAACGTCGATATTTGCATCGGCGGCTGTGAGCACTGTATTGTCTGTACAGGTAAAACGCAGATTTTTGCGGATTTCTTCGTCCAGTTCATCGGCAATACCGTAGTGGTCGCCCGTTTGGGGCTTTTTGATAGTATCGGTGAATGTGTAGCTGTTCCATTCAGCAGGCACCGGGGTGGAAACACTCCATTTACCTGTATAGAGATCGTCGGTGCCGGTCTCAGTCAGGCTGTCGGGGGCAGTCTTCGTGAAAGACCAATCGCGTTTGGTCACCTTGCAGGTATCATCTGCACTGTAGGTATCGTCGCCGCGCTTGACTTCAGCATGGTTTTCTACAGAAGTTTGACCTTCTGGTACCGTGGTCTTGTAAGTAAAGGTGTAAAGCTTGTCAGTGGCAGGTTTATCGAAGGTGTACGTAAATTGCTTCTTGCCAGTTGCGCTAACGGTATCGAACGGCGTACCTGTGTCACTGGTTTTGCTCTTTGCGGTAACGGTAATATCACCCACGATCGTGGCACCATTGGTTTGAATGGTATCAGTCAGGGTCGTATTATTCAGGTCGCCGCCGTCCGGGTTGTAGACGGTAACAGTCCAGTAGATGTAACCATCTTCGGAATCGTACTGCGAAGATTTTTCAATGTACTTGCTATGGGTAGCTGGGGTTTCGTGCTTGTCGTCCTCTTGCACCCATGCGGTGTTGTAAAATTTGCCGGAACCGTCTGTGCTCTTGTTCGTGATCTCTACCTCGTAGGTCAGAGTGTACTTTTGGCCGGCAGCAAGTTCGGGCAGGTCCTTGATCTCAAAGCTGCTGCCAGCGCCGTCAATTGTCAAGTTGTATTTTTTGAGTTCACCATCCGGTCCCTTCAGGACAAAACTGTCCGAAACGTATTTGCCGTTCAGGCCGCTGGCGGCGTTAGAATTGTCCAGCTCATCGTGGATGGTGATAGAATCTTTCCAGCCATTCTTAGAGGAAACAGTGACTGTGTATTTTGCATAGACCTTGCCATTCTTTTCCTCAAAGCCATTTGCCTTTTTGGAAAGGCTCAGGTTGGTTTTATCGTAGACAGTGATGACGGTGCCACCCGGAAATTCGATTTTTCCGCCGTCACCGATCGTATCGGTGGTCACTTTGGCCTCGAAGCCAAATGTACCGTCAAACGGCTGCGATACATCAAAGCTGTCGTTAAAGACAAGCGTGACCTCGCCGTCTTTAGTTACAGATAGGGTACCGACAGGCTTATCATTTTGCAGGATAGCTCTGTCGGTAACGGGAGTGCTGAGGTAGATGCCGTCCGGCAGATGATAAGTCAGGGTGTGGTTGCCGTTTTTCTTGATGGTGCCAGCGGGAATGCTGTAACTATAATCTAGTGTCAGCGTGTCACCGGCGGTCATGTCAAAGGGGGTGCCAGTAACATCTTTTTTGTTCACCGTAACAGTAACGCCAGTGATAGTGCCGCCGGGGGTCATGGTGTACAGCTCCACGGGATCTTCCGCTGCCCGGAAGCTCTCTTCCTCCTGCACGGCAGCCAGCGAGATCAGGCCGGTGAGCTGCGAGATGTTCACCTGCACGCTGTCCACCTTGCCGTCCACATTGCCGGAGATGACCGACAGCGTACCGGCGTCCTCATCCACATCGGACACGATGCCCACCGTCTCATAGGTGACCGTGCGCTGCTCGGTCTGCGGTTCCGTCTCGACCGGGTCCAGCGACAGCAGGGCAATGTCTGCATCCGGGGAATCGTCCTCGACCACAGCCGGAGTGTCGTCCACGGCCACGGTCTCGGTGACCATGGTGTTGTAGAACACGATATCGCCGGGCTGGATGCTGCAGAAGGACGATGCACTGTCCGCAAAGCCAAGGTCATCGGCGTCCGCATCGGCAAAGCTCTCCTCCTCCGGCAGTCCCTCATCGCACAGGGCAATGGCGTCCTGCTGCGCGGCGGGGATACTCTGGGGGTCCATCAGGTAGCCGGCACCGCGCAGGTCGCTGCGCAGGGCCAGCACACCGGCGCGCTGCGGGATGGCAGACTGCGGGATGCCCGCGTAGTTCAGGCAGTAAGAAAGGAACATCACGTCCCATTCGCCGTAGGGGTTGCCGTACCACTCGCCGTAGCGGGTGTAGTGGCGGACGGTCACGCCGTCATCGGCATCCACTTCAAAGTTCTTTTCGCTCTGGGTGTAGCCCAGCTGGCTCTGCGCCACGGTCAACAGGTCTGCGGACCAGTCGCCGCTGAGGGAGGTGCTGGTCTTGGCCAGCCATTCGGATTCGTCTTCCACATCGGCCAGCGGGTCGGCCAGGCAGTTCACAGTGTGGTGATGCTCCTCCAGGCCGCAGGTCAGCACTTCTTCATAGCAGTCGTCGGTGTGGTAGTGGATGGGTGCCTCGATCACCGGGCTCACGACTACGGGCTTCGCGGCCACCGGCGCCTCAAACGCCGCCACAGCCGTGTAGGCCGGGTTCAGCTCCTCCACCAGCTCGCCGTCTTCCAGGCCGCACACCAGTTCATAATCGGTGGTGTAGCAGCTGTCGTCGTGGACGTGCTCAAACTGTTCGCAGATCAGGCTGCCGTCCTCGGGGTCAAAGCAGTCGTCGCCATGGACGTGCTCCTCCTCGAGACAGGTCAGAGTCTTCACTTCCTGATAGCAGTCGTCGGTGTGCTCATGCGGCACATAGATGTACTCCGGTTCGGCAGAAAACAGCGCAATGCCGTCGTCTTCTGCGTCCACGCCAATGCTCTCGTCAAGCGAAGCGCTGTCATCGAAGGTGGCGTTCCAGTCCTCGGGCTGGCCTTCCTCATAACCGCAGACCAGTACTTTGGTGTAGCAGTCCGCCGTGTGCGTGTGCTCCTCCTGGTTGCACTGGTACTGCGCGGTGGCCGCAATGCCATCGCTGTGCAGCTGCCAGTTCACGAACAGCGTCGTGATCATGGCCAGCGCAAGCAGCAGCGCCGTGTAGCGCCGCAGTGCTTTCCGCTGCAGACGGAACCTTTCCCGATAATCTCCCACAATGTCTTTCATTGCCCCAAAGCCCTCCTAATTTAATGGATCAATGAGAAACTGGACAAGGGCCATACCCTTATAAAGACCTTGCCCACGATCTGATTCTTTTCTACGCAGCCAATAACGCTGCTGCGGCTGTCGATGGACGTTGCGCGATGGTCGCCCAGAACGAAGTACCGGTTCTCCGGCACCTGATAGGGGAACTTGATGTCGCATTCGCCCAGGGCCAGCTCATCCACATAGGGCTCGTCCAGCACCGTGCCGTTCACGGTGACCACGCCGTTTTCATCCAGCGAGATGATATCGCCCGGCAGGCCGATGACCCGCTTGAGCAGGAGCTTGTTCTGCCAGTAAAACCCGCACAGATCGCCGGTTTTCAGGCTGCCGCTCTTGACAAGGACGATCACGTCCTTGTCCTGCAGGGTGGGGTTCATGCTGTCGCCGGACACCTGCAGCACCGGCAGGAACAGGGTGGCCAGCAGCACCGCAACGGCTGCCACCACCACCAGCGCGTAGATCGTGCTGCGCAGTACCCGGGTGTAGCGGGAGCGGTAGGCCAGCCGCTCCCGTTCGGCCTTCACTTCCTCGGTGGAAGGAATGGCCGCGAATTTGATGTCGTGCTCTTTCATGTTGTGTGCTGACCCTCCGGCAGAAAGTCGATCTTCTGGTAGTTGTCCAGCACCTCGCTGGCACGGCGGTCGAACTCGGCCCAGCGCGCCCGGACCTCCTGCTCGGCCTTGGCGACCATCGCCTTGCAGTCGGCTTCGGTCTGTGCACGCTTGCGCTCGGCCTCGTCGGTCATGGCCCGGCAGGCTTCTTCGGTCTGCCGCTTCATGGCCTCGGCCTGTTCGCGGGCCTGCGCCAGGGTCAGCTGCGCGTCAGCCGGGCCGTCCGCCGCAGCGGCTGCGCGGACCGATGCAAGATATTCGTCCGCTGCGGCCTGTGCCGCCTCGAAGACTTTATTCAGTTCCAGTGCCGCCTGCGCGATGGAACCGGCGTTCTGGATGTGGAGCTGCCGGTCCTCCAGCTGCGCGGTCAGCGCCGCGTTTTCGGCTTTGAGCTGGTCTTCACTCTGCTTGAGCGCAAAGATGATCTCGACCAGCTCGGTGCGGCTCATGTGCCGCAGCTCACGATCTGGCATAGTGATGTGTCTCCCTGTGATTCTTCGGCACGGCATCTGCACTGCAAAAATCGGTTTTTGCGACACCGGATAGATACATGGATTTTTAGGTCGCCTGCCGGAAGAACTGATATATCAATTTACGACCTGCCTTCGCAGATTTAGACTTGTCGTATCAAGTCATATGATAGCACAAAAGAAAGTATTTGTATAGGAAAAATCCATATATTTTACATCATTTAATCGAAAAAGATATACTTTTATCGAAAAAAGCGGAAACGCTCATGCCGTTTGTAAAATATGCACAAAACGGGCAGCCGAAAGGCAGCGGGCAACAAAAAAGAGCCGCCCCAGGCTGGGGACAACTCTCAGAGAATGCTTATGAAAAGAGCAGGCTTAGGCCTTTGCGAAGCCCTTCAGCAGATCGTTCAGGCTCAGGAAGGACTGATAGATTACGTTGACGTTGTTGATGATGGAGCTTGCGCCGGAGAAGATGCGGGCGATGTAGTTGAACACCTTACCAACATTCAGGAAGTTGTTGTAAGCGTCGCTGGCACCACCGTCCAGGTAGACCATTTCTTCTTCATCAACGACAGCGTAAGAAGCGGGCAGTTTCATAGTAGACATAGTAGTATCCCTTTCCATTTTTAAAAATTAAAATTAAATTTTAAGAGCAGCTGTGGGTGAGATCAGAGCAGCGAAGCGATGGCCAGCGTGCCGAACAGCACACCTGCCACAACAAAGCCGCCCAGATGATCCAGGATCTCCGGGCTCTGCACAGGCTCGGTGGGAGCAGCAGGCGTCGTGGCCGAGGAGGCATTCTTGACCGTCCAGTGTGCATACACGGTGGTGTCACCGGTGAACACGGTGGAGGTGCTGATCTTGGTGCCGCCGACAGGCTCCGTGTACCAGCCGTCGAAGGTGTAGCCTTCCAGCGTGGGCTGCTCGGGCAGAGCCGAGAGCTTGCCGCTCAGGTTGGTGGTGACGACCACCACAGAGGTGGTGCCGCCCATGGCGTCCAGACCGATGGTGTAGATCTCTGCTTCCTTTGCGTCCGCAGCAAAGGCGGCGGGCACGGCGCTGCACAGCAGCACAACGGCCAGCAGACTGACCAGCAGCGTTTTCAGAACCTTTTTCATAAAATTCCTCGCTTTCCTGACAGAATCGGGCATGGAACCAGCGGTTCCAGAACAGACCTCTGCGTCCCGCAACGAAAGCAGACGGATCAGCCGGGGAAGGGAGGTTTATTCAATCTATTTTTACCATACGATGCGCAACAAAAGAGCAACAAAATGGGCCGTTTTTCCATAGGAACACAAAAAATCTTCATTTTTTTCTTAAATTTTTTCAAAAAAGCGTAAAGAACAATTTGCCCTGGAAAAATAGAAGAAAAAACCGGAAAAACCGGGAAAATTCATCTCCCGGAATAAGGGAAAGTGCACACGGATTCAGAAAAAATCCTGCCCCGTTTTCACAGGGCAGGAAGTAACTTTATTTGACGACTGTATTTTTAATATCCAAGTTTTTCGTGGACGGCCTGCGTAATAAGGTTGGCTCTATATTGTGTTCCATCCAGCTCGTTTACTTCCATAAAAACGCTTCCCCAAAGCATATAGCTGCTAACCGTGTTTCCGCCAAATCCGTTTTGTGCAGATACGGTAAACATCCATCTGCTGTTGGCACCTGTTCCTAAATGTGCATACCCGCGAACATCTGTAAATCTTACAGATTCAGGGTTCTTGAAGTTGTTCATATAGGGAAGCACATCATTCACAAAGGATTTTTCGTCAGCTGTCAGCTGCTGCCATACACTCATAGGCGTAACTTCGACAGAATATTGGGCACTTACACCATTTTCGGCCGTTGCAATAATAATGGTTTTTCCTTCGGATTTGGCTTCCACTTCGCCTTTGTCATTAACAATTGCTACGGACTCATCTGCAGAGGTCCAAGTAATACCATAGTCGCTGGCATCTGTATAAGTGTGGTGACAGATTTTACACTCACTCCCGGTATGTACCCAATCCGTAGGAACAACAAGCGCCAAAAAGATAATAATAGCTATTGCAATCAGGCATCCTTTTCCGGGGCTTTTCTTCTGAGTTTCCACCCGTTCCTCCTTGAAATCTTTGTATTGGTATTGCTCAGTAAACCTTAATTGTCACCTTCTTTATATTGAGATGATCATAGTAAGATTATAAGCTTTGTCTGACTGGATGTCAATAAAACTATACAGATTTAGATAATTTAATATCAAAGGCTGTATAGTAAAGTAGATGCAGGAAGGTGAACGACATGATTTCTGACAACATCAAGCGTCTTCGGGAGAATGCAGGGCTCTCACAAGCTGCCCTTGCTCGTAAGCTGGGCGTCACGCGTGCCAGTGTGAACGCTTGGGAAATGGAACTTTCTGCACCGACTGCACAATACTTGATAGCCCTTGCACAGCTGTTTCATACGACTACGGATGATATTTTAGGGCTTGAATCGCAAGAACAGATCGTGCTGCGCGGCATGAACGAACAGGAAAAACGGCTGGTGTACGATTTGATTTCTTATATCACGGAGCGAAAAGAAGAAGAATAAGACAAAAAGGCTACTGCATCAGCGTGACACTGGATGCGGTAGCCTTATGATAAGGTGACCATTTGGACAGAATTTAGAGCGAATCGTCTTGACACAATGCAGATGTTCAGTTAAAATAGCATAGTAATCTTTTGAAAGCGCGCATGATTCCTGCTAAATTTGAAATTATAAGGTGACCAATAAGGCTACCTGATAATTCAAAGCCAAGAAAAAGAATGATACTGCGCCATCGCCAAGCGGTAAGGCAGGGGACTTTGACTCCCCCATCGTAGGTTCGACTCCTGCTGGCGCAACCAAAAGCCCCGCCGGTCTTTTCAGACTGGCGGGGCTTTTTGCGCGGTGTTTTTCACAAATGGGAAGCGAACGGTGCAAAAGCTTAGCGGCGGCGGATCTTTTTGGTGGGTCTGCGGCGCTGCCAGCCGTTCAGCAGCAGCCATGCGCCGTATATCAGTGCGGAGATAATACAAAGCGTAATAACGACTTTCAGGTAGAGACTGCCCAGAAACTCCCGGATGCGGGCCAGTGTGAACAGCAGCGGGTTGCGCTCGATGTCCTGCCCGGCGATCAGGTCCACTACGCCGATGGTCTCCCCGGCCAGCTTCAGCTCCACGGTGCCCACCACGTCGCCCTGCTGCACCGGCGCGCTGACAGAATCCGGCAGGTGGAAGTATTTCTGGGTCACACTGCCGTCACCGGTGGAGGGCAGCAGGGTCATCATGCTGTCGGCGGGGTAGAGCTGCAGGGTGTCGGTGTCGGTGGAGTATTTCACCGGGATCTCGGCCAGTGCCAGGTCGGTGTCCAGTGCAGCCTGGATGGAAAAGCTGTCGAACACCCAGTCGATCAGGTGCACGGTCTCGTAAAGGGCCGGGCGGCGGTTGGCATAGCCGAAGTCGTCACAGGTGTCGGGGCTGCCCATCACGCAGAAGATATAGGTGGCACCGTCCTTGTTGGCCCAGGAGACGTAGCTCTGCTCGCCACTGTCGTTCTTGAAGGCGGTCACGTCGCACATGCCGCCCTGCATGGCGCTGCGGTAGTATTTGCCGCCGCTGGATTTATTCAGGGCGGCATTCTGGCTGACGAGGACCGACGAAGAACGGTGCTTTTCCTTTGCGGGCATCGTGAAGGTGGGGGCGCCGGAAATTTCCACAAAGGCGTCAAAGCTCATCAGGTAGCGCAGGATCAGGTACATGTCCACGGCGCATGTCACGTTGCCGCTGTCGATGCCGCAGGCGTCGGTCCAGGTGCTGGCGGTGGTGCCGATGCGCTGAGACAGGGCGTTCATCTGGCTCACCCACCCGGCCAGGTCGCCGCCGGAGAGCGCATAGGCCAGACCCATGGCAGCTTCGTTTGCGTTGCGGGTCACCATGGCGTAGACGGCCTCGCGGTAGGTGAAGGTCTCGTTGGAGCGCATGTCCGCGTTGCTGGTGTTATAGACATAGTCCGAGATGGCAAAAGGCATCTGGAAGGTGTCGTCCAGATGGTCGGCATAATTGGTCAGCAGCAGGGCGATGGTCATGTATTTGGTCAGGCCGCCGGCCGACACCTGCTTGGTGCTGTCCTTATCATAGACGATGATGTTGGTATCCGTGTTGACGATGTAGGCGCTTTTGGCCTGCACCTGGTAGACCGGGGTGGGGTCGAACATGGCCCCGGCGGGCAGCACGAGGCAGCTGAACAGGACAGCAAAGGACAAAATCAGTGCAAAAATACGTTTCATGTGGACAATTCCTTTAAAAAGCGATAATATAAGACAGCGGACAGCGCCGTGGGCGCGCCCGAAAGGACACAGAGAACAGCGGAATGCTGTATTCTTTATAATAACAGGTTTGCAGGGGCGTGGCAAGGCTTTTGGCACCGATTGCGCACAGCTTTCACACCCCAGGCAGGGAGGTTCGGAATGGTATATCTGACAGGCGACACCCACGGCGACATCGAGCGCTTCAAGCACGGCAAGCTGCGCTGGCTGGGCAAGCGGGACATCGTGGTGGTGCTGGGTGATTTCGGCTTTGTGTGGGACGGCAGCAAAGAGGAGCAGAAAAAGCTGGACTGGCTGCGCAAGCGTCCCTACACCCTGCTGTTTCTGGACGGCAGCCACGAGAACTACGACCTGCTGAAGCAGTACCCCGTGGAGGAATTGTTCGGCGGGAAGGTGCAGGCGCTGGGCGGCAATGTGTATCATGTGTGCCGGGGCAGCGTGCTGGAGCTGGAAGGCAAAAAGTACCTGTGCTTCGGCGGGGCGGAGAGTCAGGACAAAGAGGACCGGGAGCCCGGCGTCAACTGGTGGAAGGAAGAACTGCCTTCCGACGAGGAGTACGCCGCCTGCGAAGCAAACCTTGCGGCATGTGACTACAAAGTGGATTATGTGCTGACCCACGATGCGCCAAGCAGATTTCTGGATTTTACGGCTCTTGCCTGCGGCGAGACCAACCAGCTGCACAGTTTTCTGGACAAAATCTTGTTGAAGCTGACCTATGAAAAGTGGTTTTTCGGCTGCTACCATAAGGATGTGCAGCTTTCCACCAAGAGCCGGTGCGTGTTCTGCGATGTCGTCTGCATGGGCGAGCGGCACGCAAAGTGGCGCAAATGAGATACGGACAGCAATACTTTTCCAAAATATAACAAAGAGCACATGCGTCACAGCTCTTTTCAGCGTGATGTATGTGCTCTTGTTTCTTGTGTAGGGAACGCATTTATGCGTTCCGCTGCTTCCCGGCAGGCATAGCCTGCCAGCGGAGCGGATAAATCCGCTCCCTACAGAAGTCCGCGCAGCCCAACAAAAGAGTAAATCAGTTCATCGCTCCCGCTTTGTCAAACATCTGCTGCACCTGTGCTTCCAGCAGCGCATGTTCCGGTTTTGCCAGCAGCGGGTCTTCCGCCAGCAGGGCGGCGGCTTCCGCCTGCGCCGCGTGCAGGGTGCGGGTGTCGTTCATCAGGTCGGCAATTTGTAACGTGGGCAGGCCGTGCTGGCGGCTGCCAAAAAAGTCGCCGGGGCCGCGGGTCTCCAGATCGTACTGCGCCACGGCAAAGCCATCGGTGGTGCTGCACAAAAATTTCAGCCGCTTTTGGACGGCTTCACTCTGGTTGTCGCTGACGAGGAAGCACCAGCTTTCCGCCGCACCGCGTCCCACCCGGCCGCGCAGCTGGTGCAGCGCGCTCAGGCCGTAGCGCTCGGCGTTCTCAATGACCATGACGCTGGCGTTGGGCACGTCCACGCCCACCTCGATGACGGTGGTGGACACCAGTGCGTCCAGCCGCCCGGCCTTGAAGTCCTCCATGACGGCGGCTTTTTCTTTGGGCTTGAGCTTGCCGTGCATCAGACCCACCCGGCGGTCCGGCAGCAGGGCCTTGGCCACGTCCTCGTAGTAGCTTTTCACGGCGTTCAGCCCGCCGTCCGGAATGTCCTCGATGGCCGGGCACACCAGATACACCTGCCGCCCGCGCCCGATCTCCTGATCGAGAAAACGGTAGAGATCATGCCGCTTTTTGCCGGTGATGCACCGGGTCTTGACCGGGGTGCGGCCCGGCGGCAGCTCGTCGAGGATGGAAATGTCGAGGTCGCCGTAGATGAGCAGGCCCAGCGTGCGGGGAATGGGCGTGGCGCTCATGACCAGCAGGTGCGGGTTCGCGGCCTTTTCGGCCAGCATCCCGCGCTGGCGCACGCCGAAGCGGTGCTGCTCGTCGATGACGGCAAGGCCCAGCCGGGCAAACTCCACCCCCTCGCTGAGGATGGCGTGGGTGCCCACCACGAGGTCGGCTTCGTCGGCGCGGATGGCGGCCAGCGTAGTGCGCTTGGCGGCAGCCTTCATGCCGCCGGTCAGCAGGGCCACCCGCATCCCGAAGGGGGCCAGCAGCCGGTTCAGCCCCTCGGCGTGCTGGGCGGCCAGAATTTCGGTCGGGGCCAGCAGCGCGGCCTGATATCCTGCCCGGATGCAGGCCCAGATGGCGGCGGCGGCCACCAGCGTTTTGCCGCTGCCCACGTCGCCCTGCAGCAGGCGGTTCATGGAAGTCTCACCCGCCATGTCGGCCAGAATTTCGCCCACGGCCCGGCGCTGGGCACCGGTGGGAGAGAAGGGCAGGCTTTCCCAGAACGGCCCCGGGTCGGCCAGCTGCATGGGGGCTCCGGTGGCGGCAGCGCCCCGGTTCTTCATGCGGCCGATGCCCAGCTGCAAAACGAGAAGTTCTTCGTAGATGAGCCGCCGCCGCGCCGCATAGGCTTCGTCCTCGGTGGCAGGGCAGTGGATGGCCCGCACGGCATCCGCCTTGGAGAGCAGGCGGTATTTTTGCAGCATCTCCGGCGGCAGCGGGTCGGGCAGAAGTTCCGCGTGGGGCAGCAGCTGCCGCACGCACTTGGCGATGGCATTGCTGGTCAGGCCCTCGGTCTGGGGGTAGACGGCCTCAAACGGTGCGGCTTTGATCTGCTCGGCGGTGCGCACCTGCGGGTTCACCATCTGGCGGCGCAGCATCCCACCCGTGACGACGCCCTGAAAATAGTATTCCTGCCCCAGCTGCAGCTTCTGGGCGGCGTAGGGGTTATTGAACCATGTGATTTCGAGGCTGGACACATCGTCCCCGGCGGTGATGCGCTCCATCCGCCGCCCGCCCGGCAGGATGCGCCCGCCGGGTTTCGCGAACACTTCTGCTTTGACGACACACTCCACGTCGGTGGGTGCTTCGGCGATGGAGTAAGGCTTTGTGAAGTCGATGTATTTGCGCGGGTAGTGGCACAGCAGGTCGGCCAGCGTCACAATGCCCAGCTTCTCAAACTTTTCGGCAGTTTTGGGGCCGACGCCCTTCAGGTAGCGCACCGGGGTATCCGGGGTGAGAGTGGTGTGGTGTTCGGCAGGCATGGGCGTCAGCTCCTTTCGGGTGTAGTATAGCCATTGTAGCACCTTCCCGTTTACAAATCCAGCCAAACCTGCTATAATCCTTTTGGGAATGAAGTTCTCCCAAGGGGCAGTCCCCCTGAACCGCTGATTTTCAAGCTGATGACTTCTGTGATTTTTTACGGAATCGCAGGGGGCACCAGCTTTTTTGTTTGCCGCCTGCGAAGAAACGGAGGAACGATGCTCACATCCCTTGCACTTATTTTTCTGGTGGGGCTTGCCATGGCGGCGCTCTGCCAGCAGCTGCATCTGCCGCGCATCATCGGCATGCTGGTCACCGGCATCCTGCTGGGGCCCTGCGTGCTGAACGCATTGGATGCGTCCATCCTGTCCATCTCATCTGAGCTGCGGCAGATGGCGCTCATCATCATTCTCATCAAAGCGGGCCTTTCGCTGAACCTTGCCGACCTGAAAAAAGTGGGCCGCCCGGCGGTGATGATGTCCTGCGTGCCGGCCAGCTGCGAAATTTTGGCCTTCATCCTGTTTGCGCCCGCCATTCTGGGCATCACCCGCATCGAAGCCGCCGTCATGGGGGCCGTGCTGGGGGCAGTGTCCCCGGCAGTGGTCATTCCGCGCATGGTGCAGCTGATGGATGAGCATTACGGCACCGAAAAGAGCATCCCGCAACTGATCATGGCGGGTGCGTCCTGCGATGATATTTTTGTCATCGTGCTGTTTTCCACCTTTACCAGCATGGCACAGGGCGGCAACGCCAACGTAATGGACTTTGTCAACATCCCGGTGTCCATTCTGCTGGGCATTGCGCTGGGTGCCGCCGTGGGCTTTGTGCTGAGTTGGTTCTTTGAGACGGCTTACGCCCGGGCCCACACGGTGCGCAACAGCATGAAGGTCATCATCGTGCTGGGCATGGCGTTCCTGCTCATGTCCATCGAGAGCTGGCTCAAGGGCATCGTCTCGGTGTCCGGCCTGCTGGCGGTGGTCAGCATGGCCTGCGTGCTCAAAATGCGGTGTGTGCCCAGCGTATCCAAGAGACTTTCGGAGAAATTCGGCAAGCTGTGGCTGGCGGCTGAGGTGATCCTGTTCGTGCTGGTGGGCGCGGCGGTGGACATCCGTTACACGCTGGCGGCGGGCATCCCGGCAGTGGCAATGATCCTGCTGGCGCTGGTGTTCCGTGCAGCAGGCGTCTGCCTGTGCATGGCGGGCACAGCGCTGAACCGGAAAGAGCGGCTGTTCTGCGTCATTGCCTACCTGCCCAAGGCCACGGTGCAGGCGGCCATCGGTTCGGTGCCGCTGGCCATGGGCCTGCCCTGCGGGCAGATCGTGCTTTCGGTGGCGGTGCTGGCAATTCTGATCACCGCGCCGCTGGGGGCAATCGGCATGGATGCGACGTATCAAAAGCTGCTGGAAAAGCAGCTATAAGAATAGGAGAAAAGAACCATGGAAATTCGCAATGCAGCGTTAAAAGATTTGCCCGCCATCGCGGCGGTGGAAGCCGAATGCTTCCCGGCGGCAGAGGCGGCCACGGCAGAGGAATTTGCCGGCCGGCTGGCACACTATGCAAACCATTTCTGGCTGTTGTTCGAGGACGGGGAACTGGCCGCTTTTGTGGACGGCTTCTGCACGGACACGCCCGACCTGACGGATGAAATGTACGCCGACGCTGCTCTGCACGACGAAGCCGGTGCCTGGCAGATGATCTTTGGCGTAAACACGCTCCCGCGCTGCCGCCGCCGCGGCTATGCGGAAACGCTTTTGCGGCGTGTCATCGCAGACGCCCGCGCACAGGGCCGCAAAGGTCTGGTGCTGACCTGCAAGGACAGGTTAGTGCACTATTACGCAAAGCTTGGCTTTGTGAGTGAGGGTGTGTCGGGGTCCACGCACGGCAATGTGACGTGGTATCAGATGCGGCTGACTTTTTGAGCGGGACGATTGAGAATTGTCTCCGCTTCGCTCTGACAATGATAGCGGAAAAATTATTTTAAATAGAGCAAAACAGCCAGGCCTGCGGGCCTGGCTGTTTTGCATTTTCACGGGAGGGGCCGTAACGGCAAACGGCATCTGCTGCTGTCGGCCTGCGGCCGTCGCGCAGCGACTTCAAACTGGCGGAACACAAAAAAGCGTGAAGCGCAGCGCTAGCTTTTTTGTATGGAGCCCAACTTCTTTGGGATTATCAAGGGCGAGTAGCCCTTGATTCGTGCCTCCCGCGCTTCGAAAGTAGCGGACGCTTTTCTGGTACTCTTTTGTGCGCGCAAAAGAGTACACCTCCGACGGAGAAGGACTTTATAAAAGGCATTAGACTTTACCCACACGAAAACACCCTTGCAGGAAGCAACAAAAAATCCCGGAAGCCGAAGCTTCCGGGAATCTTTTGGAGGTGACGACCAGATTTGAACTGGTGGATGAGGGTTTTGCAGACCCTTGCCTTACCACTTGGCCACGTCACCATATAGGGAGTGATTACTACCACTCCATTGGAGCGGCCGACGAGGCTCGAACTCGCTACCTCCACCTTGGCAAGGTGGCGCTCTACCAGATGAGCTACGGCCGCATATTCGGTGCATTTTTCCCTGCACCCTCCCGAGCGATTCTTGCGAATTTCGGGGCCCCCGCGAAAGCTTGCGGAGCAAGATTTTGTGGGGAAGAGGAGGAATTTCAGAGTTTGTTACGGCGGTCTTACTTGTAAGACTGCCAGACAAACGACTGACATTCCGACGAGCGACCCGGATCGGGCTCGAACCGACGACCCCCAGCGTGACAGGCTGGTGCTCT
>ENA-UONY01000770-UONY01000770.1-human-gut-metagenome-genome-assembly--contig:-CS9-NODE-770-length-34211-cov-6.231438_pt1 | contig 34211 bp, 26 predicted proteins | sample MGYA00242465_ERZ724012 | MGnify/ENA metagenome assembly ERZ724012 | reverse complement strand
CTCGCGGGTAGGGGGTGCGTCAAGAAGTATTTTGAGAAAGTTTGGGCGAATGGTTGAATTTTTTTTCGAAATCATAAAACCCCAGGAAAAGAGGGAATTTATTCGAGCAAAAACTACCGCTTACCGGTGCACAAAACCTTCACAGTAGGAAGGATTTTGAGAAAAACACTTGCACCCTCCCGGGCGAGTCTGCTCAAGCATCCTCGCTTATTTCCCCTCGCGCTCAGCTTGCTTTTGAGCGAGTCGCTCGAGGGAGACGATCTTGGTAACGAAGATGCCATCAGAGACGATATCATCGTCTTCGTCGCGTACTTCGATATTCCAGATCTGCTTGTTCTTTTCCTGATGATCGAATGTCGCGATCGCGCGCAACACTCCTTGCCTGCCCGGCTTCTTGTGATCGATCTCGATATGAACGCCAAAAGGACGCTCTTTTTCGTAGTCGGCACGCATATCTACCGCGCGACTAGCAGCTGCCTCGACGAGTGCGAGCGTTACTCCCCCATGGAGGAACCCGAACGGCTGGAAGAGACGGGGATGAATGTCGAGTTCAGCGACAGTTCTGTCGGGACCCTGTTCGGCAAAACGAATCCCGAGCATCCCATTGAACGATTCCTCATCACGTGCATCGAGCGCTTTGCAACGCTGCTCCTCGTCAGAAAAATCGACTTCTTCCATCCAGCTGTTATCAGTTGTATAGACACCGCTCATGTAAGATCCCTTCTATCTAGTGTTCGCGTACAAAATGATCACTCAATCCCAGTCTAATTCAAAAACTCAGGTGAGCTTCGCGAATCGATCGACCACGCCTTGAAAGGGTGGAGATATCCCCCGTTCAACATGAGTTTCCATAATGCAACTTTAAAACGGATTCAATACTTAATCATGCGCTCTTGACCATACGTTTAAACCCCCTGAACTGGTAAAATAGAATCACGATGAAGAGGGATATCCGATCGATCGTTACTATGATTTACCTTCGTTACCTTTGATGCTGATACACCGTTCTTCTCACAAGACGAAGACATTCGTACGTTACGACAAGAGTTGAAAAGGCTGCGAAGACGATCGATTGCTACCTCAAGGATCGAACATGCTTCAACCTTGATATCTCTTTTGGTCGTAGCTAATTAGCGCATCATCAAGTATCTGATCTACTTTTCGAGGTAAAGAAGCAGATGAAATACTTTTACTTTAGCCACGCATAGCAACTCGAAGGTCGCGACAACCTTGTCTAATGATCTGATAAGGTTGAGTTCTGCCTCATAACGTGTAAAACAAACACGGCTCATAAGAAGAATAATCGCAGCATAATTATGGCTATGCAAGGCTAAAGGACAGGAAACCATATCCAATTTAGGGCGTTACTCCAGGTAGTGCCCTATTTTTATACAAAAGATCGCGTTGCCCTCCCCTGCGGTAGGAACATGCCTTTATAATGAGACAAAGCGGCTTAGAGTATCAGAGGTTTGTTCATGGCCAAGAATTTAGGCGATCAAATAAAAGACGCCATACAAGAAGCGATCACTTCGCAGGATTTTTCATCCGTGAAGAGCGTTGTCGAACGATCGATCAACGCAGCAGCCTCAAGCATCGCTACCGGTCTTTCGCAGGCTCAATCAAACGCCGCGCAAACAAATGCCGAACATATCAAGCGTCAAAACGAATACTTCAACGCACTCAATGCGCAGCGCAATGAACTGATGGCTGTGCAAAACCGCTATGCGCCCGCAAATGGCGTCAAAGCCTCAGGATATGCTATGGCTATCGGCGGAGGCGTATTGGCAGCCTCGTTCGGCGTTCTCTCGCTTCTTGCATTCCTGGGTGCCGGACTCTTTTCTGCAGGCTTTGCGATCGGGGCAACGGTCATGCTCTGTCTTTGCGGCGGAAGTGTGGCGATGAGCGTTTTCGGCGCGAAACGTGCGGGCTTCGCTAAACGTTTTCAGGCCTATCGCCGCATCCTGGGTACCCGTACCTTCTGCACGATCAAAGAGTTAGCAGCCCAAACCGGTGAAACCGACAACCTGGTCGAAAAGGACCTGCATAAGATGATCGATAAGGGCATGTTCCGCGAAGGCCATCTTGATGACCAGGCGACCACGCTCATGGTCACCAACGCCACTTACGAGCAATACCGCGAGACACTCCGCTCGAAAGCTGAGCGCGACCGGGAACAACAGCTGCTCGCAAGCGTGGAGGGCAACAAGAAAGCAACTCCCCTCTCCCTAGAAGCGCAAGCGATGCTCGAGCGCGGACAGGCCTACCTTGCCAAGATCGCAGCGAGCAATGATGAGATCCCCGATCCAGTGGTGAGCGAAAAGCTCGAACAGACCGAAACGATTCTACAGACCATCTTCAAGCGTGCTCAAGAGCATCCCGAAGTTCTGCCTGACCTCGAACAGCTTATGGATTACTATCTGCCCCTCACGATCAAGCTGCTCGATGCTTACGAGGAGCTCGATGGCCAGCCGATCCAGAGCGATGCCATCCAAAGTTCGAAGAAGGAGATCGAAGAAACGCTTGACACCCTCAACACTGCTTTCGAGAAACTGCTCGATTCGATATTCAAAGACATCACATGGGATGTCTCGACCGACATAACCGTTCTTCATACCGTGCTTGCCCAAGAAGGGCTCATAGACAATCCATTCGAACAACCCCAGGAGGATAGATAAATGACCGACGAGATCAAGCCCGATAACGATCTGCCCGTGCCTTCGCTCACCCTCGAGCCGAATCTTGATGAGAGCGGTGCGATCGAACTGGTCGAAGAAACGACCGTGGAAACCGAACCAGCACCAAAGGCAGAGCTTGATGAAAGCGCACTGAGCCCTGAAGAAAAGGAGATGGTCGAGAACTTCTCGCAGCAGATCGATCTGAACGATTCGAACATGATCGTGCAATATGGCGCTGGCGCACAAAAGAAGATGGCCGACTTTTCCGAAAGTGCGCTCAAGAGCGTGCGTACGCAAGAGCTCGGCGAAGTGGGAGCGCTTTTGACCGAGGTGGTCGGCGAATTGAAGAATTTCGACGCCGAAGACGAAAAGGGCATCTTCGGATTCTTCAAACGAGGCGTGAACAAGGTGCAGGCGCTGCGCGTGAAATACGACAAAGCAGAGAAGAACGTCGAGCGCGTGGTGAAGGCCCTTAAAGACAATCAGATGCGGCTGATGAAAGACAATGCAACGCTCGATAAGATGTATGACATGAATATCGTCTACTTCAAAGAGCTCACGATGTATATCCTTGCGGGCAAGAAGAAGCTTGCCGAAGTGCAGAACACCGAACTGCCTGCGCTCGTTGCAAAAGCAGAAGAGACGAGCCGTCCTGAAGACGCTCAAGCCGCGCGCGATCTTGAGGAGCGCATCGTGCGGTTCGAACGCAAGCTTTCCGATCTCGAACTAACGCGCGTTATCGCAATGCAAACCGCTCCGCAGATTCGCATGGTACAGAACAACGAGATCGCCATGATCGAGAAGATCCAGACCACGCTCGTGAACACCATTCCGCTCTGGAAGAACCAGATGGTGCTCTCGCTTGGCATCGCTAATGCAGCTGATGCGGTCAAGGCGCAAAATGCCGTCAACAAAACAACGAACGAGCTGCTGCGCAAGAACGCCGACATGCTGCAATCCTCCACCACGCAGATTGCAGAGGAGACCGAGCGCGGCATCGTAGATATCGAAACGCTTCAGCACACTAACGAAACGCTCATCCAGACATTCGACGATGTCTTGCGCATCCAACAAGAAGGCAGACAGAAACGCGCTGAAGCAGAGGTTGAGATTCGTCGTCTTGAAGATGAGCTGAAGAGCAAATTGCTCGAGATGCAGAACAAGCCTGTTGCTTCGTAAACAAGGGGAAACGTCCTCGAAATCACAAGATCCTGCGTGATTCGATGGCGCGACCAAGCGTTACCTCATCGGCGAATTCAAGGTCACCCCCTACTGGCAGCCCGCTCGCAAGACGACTGACCGTAACGCCGGTCGGCTTGATGAGGCGCGCAAGGTAGCTCGCCGTTGTTTCGCCTTCAACGTTAGGATTGGTTGCAAGGATGACTTCGGTAATGTCAGGATTCGAAAGACGCGCCATGAGCTCGGCCACATGAAGCTCATCGGGGCCGATCCCTTCCAAGGGCGAAAGCGCTCCTCCCAGCACATGATAGTGCCCAGAAAACGTCCCCGTGCGCTCGATGGGCGGAATATCGCGCGGTTCAGAGACCACGCAAATGCACGTGGCATCACGTTTGGGCGATGCACAGATCTCGCAAAGATCGCCTTGGGCATAGTTGAAGCACTGGGAGCAAAAATGCACCGTGTCCTTCACTTCCTTGATCGCATCGGCAAGCCGCATTGCGTCGGCCTTGGGATTGTTCAATATCCAGTAAGCGATGCGTTGTGCCGACTTCGGACCGATGCCCGGAAGGCGCTCGAGCTCATCGAGCAGGTTCTGTATTGCAGAAGCAGCGTACACGAGTTGTTACATGAGCCCCGGGATGTTCATGCCACCCGTGACCGCGCTCATACGCTGGTTGCTGAGCTCAGAAACGCCGCGCAGCGCTTCATTCACTGCAGCCACGACCATGTCTTGCAGCATTTCGACATCTTCAGGATCGACCGCATCTGGGTCGATGGTAAGCGAAGTGATTGCCATATCGCCCGATGCAACAGCCGTGACCATGCCGCCACCTGCGGTTGCCTCGAAGCTCATCGTGGCGATTTCTTCCTGCGCCTTGTTGAGCTCTTTCTGCATCTTCTGAGCTTGGCGCATCATCTGTTTCATATCCATAGAGTTGAACTCCTCGTCTCGTTTCTTGTTTTGCTCGATTATACGTTATCAATTTTCAGTGGTTATCCGCAAATCCTCACCGAATGCTGCAGTGAGGATCTGTCTGGTTTGGTCGGCCTCTGAAAGCCCTTCTCCCGCTTGAGGCTCTGAACGAGGTTTCTCAGGCTGAACAGCTTGAGCACTTTGACCAGCTTCCTGGTGTGTTTCGCTCGGCGCTGGCGCAACGGGCGCGCCCTCATTCGGCTGCGACCCCTGCGGGAACGCTGCCGACTGGGATCGAGACTCTTGAGCTGCTGCTGGCTGCTGCGAGGGCTGGGCGGGTTGAGAAGCTTGAACCGGTTGAGCGGTCTGCGGCGACTGCTGCACGAGAGCTGCTTGAGGGACGTCAGGTGCGAAATCAGCATCACGGTCCACGAACGGTGACTCATCTTCGTAGCGCCCCATCATTCCTGAAACCGCCGGTTCAGCTTGGAAGGCAGGTGGTTGCTGAGCAGCGGCAGGTTGCGCGCTCGGAGCGGGCCCTGATGCTGGCGTCGGCGTTGCTGCTGGCGCTGGTGCTGGCGTCGGCGCTGGCGCTGGTGCTGGCGCAGGCGCGGGCGCTGGTGTCGCTGCCGATGCTGATGCCGAAGTTGGCGTCGAAGCCGGTATTGACGCTGGAGCGCTCTGAGGCGCCTGCGGGGCTGTTCGAGGGACCTCAGCAGCTTGAGGCTGAGGCGCTTGCGGCGCATAGGCTGCGGGCGCAGAGGCAGTCTGATTCGCGGCACCTTGATAGTTCGAACCAGCAGAAGGAGTAGATCCCCCTTGCGCCATGAGCAGCTGGAATGGCACCGAGCCGCCCGTTACCTCGATGAAGCTTTGCGCAAGAACGTCCTTCACCTCTTTTTTCTGAGCTGCAGCATAGGCAAAGCTCGAATCGGGCGAGAAGACGATCTTCACACCCTGGTTTTGAGGATCGGCCTCGATCTTCGCACCCATGAACAGAACGCCACGCGCAGGATTCGACTTTCGAAGTGCTGAGGTGACCGCATGCCACATGCGCTGAAGAGCTGCCGCGTTCGTAAGGTCGACGGAAGCAGGAGGCACGCTCGCTGCCGGCGAGCTCGTTGCTGCTTGAGCTTGAGCCTGAGCCGGCGTTGGTTGCGGTGCAGGGGTAGGCTGCGGCGAAGGAACCGGTTGCGGTGCAGGTGCGGGCTGCGGCGTGGGCATGGGCTGAGGTGCAGGGGTCGGTCGCAGAACAGACGCAGAAGACGTAGGCGCTTGGACTGGGGTGTAGGCTTGCTGCGGTGCAGGCTGCGACTGCGCTACTGCTGGTTGAGGTGCTGAGGGTTGCTGCATGCTCTGCACAGGAGCCGGCGTCTGCATCGCGCCAGCAGCGACAGGTGCTGCTGGTGCACCCTGCGCATAAGCGAGCGAAGGCATTGAGAGCAGCTTCATCTCAAGCTCTTCGATGCGCTCGGAAAGCGACTCTAGCGTGAGATCGGACTCGGGACGCAACAGACGCGTGAGCGCGATCTCGAACGCGAGACGCGAATTCGTGGTGGCGCGCAACTCTTTCATGAGGTCGCCCAATACCGAAAGCGCACGACTCAATCGTTCGGTGCCGAACAGCTCAAGCTCGGATTCCATGACTGCGCGCGCAGAAGTACTCGCGGAGATCTCCACGTCGGCATCGGTCAGACTCATGAGGTAGAGATTGCGCATATGTTCGGCAAGCTCTTGAACGAACTGCGCAATATCGGCACCCGTTTCCACATAGTGAGAGACCCAGGTGAAGCAAGCACCAGCATCGTGTTTGCCGAGCGCCTGAACGATCTCGGTAAGGCCTTCGTTGTCGAGTGACCCAAGGATACGGTGCGCGCCATCGAGCGTAACATGACCTTCACCAAAAGCCGCGAGCTGCTCGAGCGACGTGAGCGCGTTACGCATGCCGCCTTCAGCTTGATGCGAAATGAGCTCGAGCGCTTCAGGCTCGAACTCCACCCCTTCTTGGACGCACACCGCACCAAGACGCGCAGTGATCTCATCGACGCTCAAACGATGGAAGTCGAAACGCTGACAGCGCGAATGGATGGTATCGGGCACCTTTTGCGGGTCGGTAGTACAGAGGATGAACACCACATGGCTCGGCGGTTCTTCGAGCGTCTTCAGAAGTGCGTTGAACGCTGCCGTTGAGAGCATGTGAACTTCGTCGATGATGTAGATCTTGTAGGAGCCATGCGTAGGCGCATAATGCACGCGATTGATGATCTCTTCGCGCACATTCTCCACGCCCGTGCGGCTCGCCGCGTCAAGCTCGTAGACATCGGGGTGAGTGCCCGCCGCGATCGCTAAGCACTCTTCGCAGGTGCCATCTGGATCGATCGTAGGAGCTTTCTCACAAAGCAACGCCTTTGCCAAGATACGCGCCATGGTGGTCTTGCCCGTACCGCGTGGCCCGCAGAAGAGATAGGCGTGCGATACCTTTTCCTGCTCGAGGGCGTTTTTAAGCGTTCGTTCAATATGCTCCTGTCCGACCACATCTTCAAAGGTGCTCGGACGATATTTCCGATACAGTGCTTCTGCCATGAAACCACCTAGGCTTTCTCTTTCTTGGCTTTGCGCGAAGACAGCGCGGTCTTGATCGCGGCGATGAAAGCGGGAGCCACCGAAACGGCAACGATGCCCAATACGATGACCTCGAAGTGTTCTTGAACAAAGGGTACACCACCAAAGAAGTATCCCACAAGCACGAACAAGCTCACCCAAGCAACGCCACCGATGGTGTTGAAGAGCGTGAACTTCGAGAAGTTCATGTGGCCCATGCCCGCGATAAAGGGTGCAAAGGTGCGGAAAAACGGCATGAAGCGCGTGATGACGATCGTAAGCCCGCCGTATTTCTGGAAGAAGTAGTCGAGCTTGTCCATGCGTTCTTTAGTAAGCGCCTTCACTCTGCCAGAATCGATGATGCGCGCACCGAAGAAGCGCGCGATCCAATAGTTCGACGTGTTGCCCAGAATTGCTGCCGCGTAGAAGACGATGAGCGTTGCAGCGATGTTGAGCCCTCCCCCATCTGCGGAAAAGACGCCCGCCGCGAAGAGCAGCGAATCGCCTGGCAAAAAAGGAAAGAAGACCAAGCCGGTTTCCACGAAAACGATGAGGAACAAAGGCGTATAGACCCAGATGGGGCCCAACGTTATGATCCATCCCGCAATGAACGCGCGGGGATCCTTGAGAAGCCCTACGAAGAAATTGATGATATCCAACAGATCATCCTTTACGTTTGGTTGATGGTTCCTTTACATATTCTTTGCATCGTGCCCGAATACACGAATATCCCGAATAGGCAAGGGCGCTCGTCAGCGGTCCCTTATGGCTGCTTCCTCCCGGACCTGACCAGGTTCGGAACTTGGCGCCGCCCAAGCCCATTCGAGATATTCATCAAGTGCACGAAGTGCAACGGTTGAAAGTATACCTGAATTACCAGCGCGCTACAAAACCACGCCATCCTGCCGCAAAACTTCCATAACACTCCCGAGAAGATAGAGGCTCCCACACACGCAGATGAGCGGCGCTACGTGCGCGCGGCGAGCTCCTTCATAGCGTTTGAGCGCCTCTGCCACACCCGCTGAAATGCTCGGTGCCTCCACCATGATGTGCACACGCCGGGGCTCATGCGTGCGGCGCAAGGCTTCGGCATAGTCCTTCGCAGCAAGCGCCCGTGCATTATCGGGAGTGACCGTGATGACCTCATCAGCCATATCGACCAGCACGTCTGCCATGTCCTGGTAGTCCTTATCGGCGAGCACGCCAGAGACGATGATGCGATAGTGCTGCGGATAGGCGCGCTCGAGCGATGCAGCGAGTGCGCTGATGCCAGAGAGGTTATGCCCTCCATCGAAGATGATGAGCGGCTCTGCGCTCACCGCCTCGAAGCGCCCTGGCCAATGCGCCAAGCGCAAACCTTCGCGAATCGCCTCTTCGGGGATCGTCCAGCCGCGCTGCTTGAGCACATCGAGCGCGTCGAGAGCAGTTGCGGCGTTTTCCAACTGGAATACACCGCGCACTCCAAGCGCAAGATCGCATCGGCCCCGATAGGAGAAGCACTCCTCGCTTCCCTGCTCCAAAGAAAGATCGACTTGCACGAACGGGCATGCATGCTCGTGCGCGACTTGGCGAATGACCGCCTCAGCTTCAGGCGCTTGCGGCGCGCAAACGACAGGTGCACCAGGCTTGATGATGCCTGCTTTTTCGCCCGCTATCTCTGCAAGCGTGTCTCCCAAGACCGCGCAATGGTCGAACGAGACGGGCGTGATGACCGCTACTTCAGGAGCCTCGATAACGTTCGTCGAATCGAGGCGGCCACCCATGCCAACCTCCACGACCACCACATCGCAGCGCGAACGCACGAAATGAGTGAACGCGACGCCCGTTAAAAGCTCGAATTCAGTAGGATGCTCTTCGAGCGTTTCGGCAACCTGCTTCACCGCTTCGGTCACGCTCGTAAGCTCGTCATAGGAGATAGGCTGCCCATTCACGCGAATGCGCTCTTCGAACGAATAGACCGCCGGGCTGGTGAAAAGCCCGACCCGATATCCCGCCTGCTCGAGCACTGAAGCGACAAACGCACACGTCGAGCCTTTGCCGTTTGTTCCCGCCACATGAACGAAACGAAGCTGCCTCTGTGGATCGCCGAGCCCCGAGAGAAGCGCATGCGTGCGTTCGAGCCCCAAGCTCATAGTTTGCCAGCGTGGCGAAGTGAGGTATTCGATCGGATCGAACACTAGCTGACCGGCTTCCAATCGCTTCCCACCACAACCTGGATATCAGTCTTGAGGTTGTAGTAGACGCTCGCATACACCGCACGACCGACCCCGAGATCGGCAACGATCGCCTCAGCGGCTGCTTCATCTTCTTTATCCTTGTAGATCACGAGCGTTTCAGTGTAGACCGCAGAATCCGCATTGCCCGTCTCCTGAACGGTATAACCCTTCGACTGGAGGATCTGCGCCGCTTGCGCTGCAAAGCCATCGCTGCCCGTGCCGTTGTACACTACGATCGAAAGCTTGCTCTTATCGATGCCCGACGTGTCGATGCTCGTATTGACATCTTCGCCATTCATGAAGCGCCCGCGTATCTGCTCCCACGCTTTGCTATTGGGACTGAAGCAGACCACGTTGTTCACCGTATACTGAGAGCCTGGCATCAGCGCAGTATAGAACGAAGCCCCTTGCCCATACATAGCTGCAAGCGCAGAGAGCGTGTCGTAGGACAGATCGGTCTTGATCGCATTGGAGATCACGTCTGAATCGCTGATCCAGCCAATGCCTTCCGATGAGGTCATCTTGTTGATGAGGTCGAAGAAGAATTCCATCTGGTTGGTCGTTCGCTGCGTGCGACCACCTTGGTAGTTGGTTGCGCTCACGAACGCTACGGCCTGCTCCCCGTTGAGGGTCTGCTCCCCAGGCGGAATGACCACATGGCCCACGCGTGGGTCATCGAGACGATACTCGACGTTCACTTGAACGCCCCCGATATCATCGACGAGCGTTTTGAGCCCCTCTTCGGTGATGCGCAGGTAGTGCGCGAAATCGATACCGGTTTGCTCCTTTGCCTTGCGCACCAATTCAGCCTCCCCGCCATAGCGCGGAGCGTTGCGCAGAAGGTCCTGAGTGCTCTGATCGTAGGTGCACATGATGTTGTTCGGAATGTTCATGAGCGAGAAGCTCTTGTTCTGCTCATCGATGCGCAGCACCGCAAGATAGCTTGCCGCCTCGCTCGATTGGTCGTAGTTAGAAAGCCCTGCGAGCAAAATATAGTAAGGCTCGTTCTCCTTAGCGGCGACGAGCTCTTTCTTCACGTCCTCGTCGTTGAGCGCCATGGTGGCAGAAGCGAACGACTTGAAAGCGCAGGAAGCGATGTTGAAGATGAGGAACGCGACCACGCAAACAGCTACGATCGCGATGATGATATTATTGCGACGGCGACGCTTCATGAACTCTTCTGCGCGCGATTTGCTCGCCCGATGCTGCGTAGTGCGCTGATCGACCGAGCGCGTTTCAACCTGCATTTGATTGATCTCGGCAGTCTGCTTGGAAAACGATGCGCTGCGCCTTCTTGTTGAAGAAGCAGAACTGCGCGCTTGGCGGCGTGTTGCCGAGCCCGTGGCCTTATTGCGCAGATGAGGCTTGCGCGATGAATGCTGAGGAGCAGCATGATTTCCGATCATCGAAGAAGACCAGTGCTTTCCAGCCTTTCTTGCTGACCGCGAAGATCGTGATGAACTGCGTTTGGTTGGCATAGACTCCTCATCATGCGCCGCACGATGGTATCGCTTGCGACGCTTCTTCGATTTACCTTTTTGGTGCGCCCATGCGCGGTTTCATTATAGCCCCGCTACACGACGATGCGCTCGATATGAGCGCCCAGTGAGCGTAATTTACCCACGTAGTCTTCATACCCACGATCGATATGGTGAATATCGTAGATGCGCGTCTCGCCTTCTGCTGCAAGACCTGCGATCACGAGCGCCGCACCACCACGCAGATCGGGCGAAGATACCGGTGCACCTTGCAATCCTGGAACACCTTGAATGAGCGCATGGTGACCATCAAGACGAATATCCGAGCCCATACGATTGAGCTCAGCGGCGAACATGAAGCGGTTCTCGAAGATGTTCTCCGAAACCACCGAACAGCCATCAGCAAAAGCAGCCAGCACCGAGAATTGCGCTTGCATGTCGGTGGGAAACCCAGGGTGCGGCAAGGTTTGGATATCGGTCGGGCGAAGGGGTTCCGTGCGCGAGACCGTGATCGAATCTTCGGTGGTTGAAACGTTTGCGCCCATCTCCTCGAACTTCATAAGGACCGTGCGTAGGAATTCTGGATCGATGCCTTCGACCGTGATCGGGCCGCCTAAAAGAGCGCCTGCAGTGAGATAGGTACCCGCTTCAATGCGATCGCCCACGACCCAGTGCTCGCAGGGATGCATATCGCTGAGCGCGACCCCATGCACGACGATCGTGGAAGTACCCGCTCCCTGTACGCATGCGCCCATTTCATTGAGCATGTTCGCAAGATCGACGATCTCGGGTTCGCGCGCGGCGTTATCGATAACGGTCGTGCCTTCGGTGGTAACAGAAGCCATGAGCATGTTCTCGGTAGCGCCCACGCTGGGAAAATCGAGGAACACCTTCGCTGCATGAAGCCCGTTAGGACTCGAGGCGTAGAGATAGCCATGATCGTTCACAAAATTCACGCCCAGCGCTTCGAGCACGGAAAGATGCATGTCGATCTTGCGTGCGCCGATCTTGCAGCCGCCGGGCATCGCAACGCGTGCCTTGCCGAAGCGCCCGATGAGCGGGCCTAAGATAGAGATGCTCGCACGCATCTTCGAGACCAGCTCATAGGGGGTCTCGAAACCAGTCGCGTTCGCGGTGTCGATCGCGATCGTGTGGCCAGTACGCTCAACGCTAGCGCCGAGGCTCTTGAGCACCTCGATCATGATGTCGATATCGGAGATATTGGGAACGTTATGCAGGACAGATTTCCCCTGCCCCAAAAGCGCTGCCGCAATGAGCTTCAAAGCAGAGTTCTTCGCACCGCTCACGCGAACAGTGCCGGAAAGATGAGTGCAACCGTGAGTGACGATTATTTCTTCTGCCATCGTAGCTTTCCAATCTTGATTGCGGACAGTCTTATTATGACAAAGAACCCTCCGCTCGCCCAGCATTGCGGGTGCGAACGAAGGGTTCGAATGAGTATGTGGCGCGATTATTCGCCGAGAACGAAACGGGTGAAGTCCACGATCTCGATAGTGGTGCCGAGTTCCTTAGCCACTTCTGCGGTGTAGTCGGCAACGGACTTATCGGGGTCCTTCACGTAAGCCTGCTCGGTAAGAACGTTTTCCTTGTAGAACTTCTCAAGACGACCGGTAGCGATCTTCTCCTGGATGTTCTCAGGCTTGCCGGACTCAGCAGCCTGCGCCTTGTAGATCTCCATCTCGTGAGCAACGACGGCTGGATCGACCGCTTCGCGAGTTGCTGCGACCGGAGAAGCTGCTGCGACCTGCATCGCGATATCGCGACCATAGGTCTTGAACGCATCGTTGGTTGCGAAGCTCGCATCGCCGAGCTTGAAGTCAACGAGCACGCCGATCTTGCCTACGCCATGAACATAGCTGGCAACAGCGCCTTCAGGCTGGAGCGAATAGGCGAAACGAGCGAGCTGGATGTTCTCGCCAAGCGTATGGATCGCATCGGTGACGACCGCCTCTACGGTCTCGCCCTCGATCTCGCTTGCGCGCAGCGCATCAAGATCAGCAGGAGCGTTCTCAAGAACCGCCTTCGCGATCTTCTCCGCATAGGCACGGAACTTCTCGTTCATACCGACGAAGTCGGTCTCGCAGTTGAGCTCAACGAGTGCGCCTGCATGCGCATCGTCGGAAACGAGCGCAACGACCGCGCCTTCGTTCGTAGCGCGACCAGCCTTCTTAGCGACCGAAGCAAGACCTGCCGTACGCAGAACGTCGACAGCCTTATCCATGTCGCCATCAGCTTCGACGAGTGCCTTCTTGCATTCCATCATGCCTGCACCGGTCATTTCGCGGAGTTCTTTTACCATAGCGGCGCTAACTTGTGCCATAGCTATTTCCTTTCTTTTAAAAAGGGCAGGCTAAGAAACTTAAACCTGCCCCGGACAAACGTTGGATCGTAGATGATTAGCGAGGCATTTCCTCTGCGTTTTCGTGAAGTTCCTCGTTAGGAGCGATCGGTTCTTCTGCAACAGCTGCAGCCTCGGAAGGCGCTGCCATTTCCTCGACCGTGACCTCTGCGCCCGTACCAGCGATGACCGCATCAGCGATGAAATCGCACAGCAGACGAACAGAACGGATCGCGTCGTCGTTAGCGGGGATGCCGAAGTCCACATCATCCGGGTCGCAGTTGGTATCGAGCGTGCCGATGATGGGGATGCTCAGACGACGAGCCTCGTGGATAGCGATCTGCTCGCGGTTGGTATCGACCACGAAGATCGCATCGGGGATGCGCTTCATGTTGCGAATGCCGTTGAGGTTGGTCTGGAGCTTAGCGAGCTCCTTCTTCAGCAGGATCTGCTCCTTCTTGGGGAGCTGCTCCATGCGACCATCGGCCTCCATGGCTTCGAGCTCTTCCATGCGCTGAACACGTGAGCGGATGGTGACGAAGTTGGTGAGCATGCCACCGAGCCAACGGGAGTTGACGTACGGCATACCGCAACGATTTGCCGCTTCAGCGATGGATTCCTGAGCCTGCTTCTTCGTGCCGACGAAGAGGATGGTGCCACCCTTCTCAGCGATGCGCTTGACTTCGCTATAAGCAGCGTCCAGGCCGTAGAGGGATTGCTTGAGATCGATGATGTAGATGTCGCCACGGCTGCCGAAGATGTAGGGTTTCATCTTGGGGTTCCAGCGACGGGTCTGATGACCGAAGTGCATGCCTGCATCGAGCAGGGCTTTAAGATTGATCTTTGCCATGTTTCTCCATTCGTTGATCCTCTGCCTGGCTTCTTCCCTGCCCTCGCAACCTATTGGGCCACTAGCGAGCGCAAGTCCACCACGCATGTGTAATAAAAACAGCCTTTGTATTGTAGGAGAAGAACGCACGCTTGTATAGCAGCAATTCGTGAGCGGGTAGCACAAGACTCCCTTCTGCAACAAAGTTGTTTGCACATTTTTTGGAATGTTTCGTAAACAAGGTGTAATGCTGGCATACCTACAAGGTGGCTATACTGGAAAGAGACATTCTTAGGTGCTCAGCGCGATGGGGGTCGCGATCTGAGAGCGAAGGGGGATTACGATGAAACCACTTGAGGGAATCAAGGTTGTCGACCTGACAACCTATATGGCCACACCTGCGACCGGACGCGTCCTGGGCGAATGGGGCGCAGAGGTGATCAAGGTCGAAGCAGCAAAAGGCGATCCATGTCGCGTGACGCAGGCCGCGGTGTTCAATATGCCCATGTCAGATGAAGAGAATCTCGCATTCGACATGGTCAATCTGAACAAGCGGTTCATCTCGCTCAATCTGAAGAGCGAAACGGGCGCGGAAGTGATGGATAAGCTCTTGGCAAAGGCCGATGTCTTCATCACCAATACGCGCACCAAATCCTTGAAGAAGCTCGGTCTTGATTGGGAGACACTGCACGCGAAATATCCGCGGTTGATCATGGGCCATGGGCTTGGCTATGGCAAGCGCGGTGCCGAAAAGGACGATCCTGGCTTCGACGTGACCTGCTATATGGCGCGCGGCGGTGTGTTCGGCACCACGGTCAACAGGGGTGATTCTCCCATGATCCCCACCAACGGCTATGGCGATCTGCAGGCTTCCATGTTCTTGGCTGCGGGCATCTGCGCTGCCATCGTCGGACGCGCCACCACTGGCGAGGGCGATTACGTTACGTGTGCGCTCCAGCATGCAGGCGTTTTCACGCTCATGACAGGCATGATCTCGGCGCAGTATGGCAACCCCTATCCGAAGAGCCGTCTTGAGGTCATCTGCCCCTTCAACAATGTATACATGACCGGTGATGGCAAGTACGTTGCCATGTGCGATCCTGAGTATGACCGCGATTACAACAAGATCATGAAGCTGATCGGGCGCGATGATCTCGTCGACGATCCAAAATATATCAACTGCGTGAAGATGAACGAGGCGGGGTTGAACGCCGAAGTGGTGGGCGTGATGGATGATGCGCTCGCTAAGATGACCTGCACCGAAGCGCTCGCGCTCTTCAAGGATGCGGGCATTCCTATCGAGCTTTGCCAGACGCCGCTCGATGTCTACGAAGACCAGAACGTTTGGGATAACGATTACCTGGTGAAGATCAAGTACCCCGACTCTGAACGCAATATCCCTACGGTTCCGATCCAGTTCGAATCGCAACCCGTACCCGATTACACGCCAACGGGCATGCTCGGCAGCGCAACAGTCGATGTCATGAAGGATCTTGGGTATACCGATGAGCAGATCGAAGCTGCTATTGCCGATGGGTCGGTGTGTGGCGCGACCTCGCTTGACGTACTTGCAGGTTAATACGCTTGCAGCTCGATGCGTAACAGCGAAAGCGGCATGCCCCGGAAGGGTTTTCAACTATCCCCGCTCTGCTGCTCAAATGGCCGGCTTAGTGCCGGCCATTTTCGTGCGCTCGCAGCTGCAGTACTTTATACAGAATATGAAGCAATGCAGAGGAGTTTGAAAACCCCTCTGCTTTAGGAGCTCTTTCTCAAGTACCTCAATCGATCTAACTCATCGGCGGTGCTTAGGTGTTTTTCTACGCGCATGGATGAACAAGGAAGCAAGAGCCAGAGCCGAAACACAAAGCAGGATCAGCATGGTGTACGCAGGCACATTCAAGCCATCATTCGTTGCCGCTAAATACCCTAAAGATTGGGCGAGCTTATCGGTATCGGTGCTAACGCTTGCATTCGCTGTTCGATCAGCACCGGCCTGCTGATCGCCTTCACCTGCATTCGAACTATCGCCAGTGCCTTGGTTGCCGTCTGTACTGCCGCTATTTCCCGAATCGGAACCGCCATTCTCGCTTCCCCCTTGTTCGCCACCACCTGAAGGATCGCCCCCTTCATCGCTCACCTGCACAGCAAGATTCAGTCGTTCACTGTATTCGTCGAAGGGCATCCCCTCTTTATATGCGGCGATGCGGTACTTCGTTTCGCCCGTAACGCTGATAGGCCCGGTGTAAACGTGTCGCGTCCCGTTCGCATCGCAGGGGCAGGTGTCGTCGGTGGTGTAGTAGATGGTCGCTCCTTCGGTGGTGGTTGTCAGGGTTAGCTTCGAACCTTTCGGTACCGTCACGCTGTTCTCTTTTGGAGCAAGCGATCCGAATGTTGCTGTCCCGATGCTCGCGGTGGGGCGCGCAGGCTGCGCTGCGTCCGACGTGGTGCGCACGGTAAGTTCCTTAGAAAGCGACGTATCGGTTGCCGCAAGAGTGAGCGTCGTCATGCCGGGGAGGTCGCCTTTAAGTGCAAAGGTTGCCTTCCCTTCGGAGTCCGTCACGCCGTCTGCGGTAACAGCGGAAGAGGCATCAGATGCATTCATCCCGTCGAATGCTGCAATGCTTGGCGCTTCCACGCGTGCCGTCACCGGCTGGTTCGCCACAGGGGTGCCGTCCGAGTAGCGCACGTAGGCCACCACTTGGACAGGTTCAGGAGCATCGCTTTGCAAGACGACGGCATTCTCATAGTTCGCAACGATCTGCGCCGGACGTTTCTCGACGGTGAGCGTCTTCGACCATGACCCAAACAAGTCGCCCAACGAACGCCCCGTATAGCTCTTCGCACCGTTCAGTTTCACCGAAACACTTGCCCCCTCGGACAAGGGTTCCTTCGGGTAGATGCGCAGGACCTTGGCAAGCGCTCCTCCTCCGTCGGCCTCACTCGCATCAGCTGGGTCTACCCATTCAAGGCGCGCGCCTTCGCCATCCACATGGGCTTCTGTGCCAGTTCCTTCATCGGCTTTCATGTATTGGCTGAATTCCAACTCTATATATTCGGGGCAGGCATTCGCAGCCACAACGCTTGGTGCCTGTGTTGACTTCAAACTTACCTTCAGCCCGGTTCGGATGGGGAGCACCGAAAGCCAATCCGTCCTTGCTTCGGCATACCCATCTTTGGCGACCCTCACCTGATAGAATCCGGTGGGCGTGTCCCACTGGAAGGCTCCGTCTGCACCCGTGGTCAGCGTGCCCTCCTGCTCGTAGTCTTCGGCATTCCATTTCCGTTCATTGCGGCCGTTTGCATCGTCAGCAACATAGATGGTCGCCTTGGCACCTTCTACGGGATTACTATCTAGTGCCTCATATACGATGCCCGACGGGTCGATGATTACATTTGACCCGATGCCGTAGAACTTGTCCCAGTCGATGATGTTCCTGACATCGTCGCTGCCATTGTCGCCACCGTTGTTCTTCTTAGGAACTTCCTTACAAACGCTCTTCCTGTAAGCAGTTGCCTGCTCATAGGCGTTCTTTGCCTTGTCGAGGTAGTGCGCGCGCAACAGGTGAATCGAAGTGGATCCTGCATCGATCGCCAATGAGGCCTTGCTCACCACGCCGCCAAAAGTGCTTGCCCCTTCCGTCACTACAGAGCTGCTCCCCATGGTTGCGACAAGGATGATCGTCGATCCCACCGTATTCCAATAACCGGTCAATACATCGGCGTAGTTGTGGTCGTCCTCGTTCTCCATGAGTTCTCGGTACTTCTCGGCCGCATCACGCTCGGCATAGAGCGCCTTGAGGCAGTTCTGGCAAGCTCCATCGCAGGGGTTGCGCTTCTTGTAGTAGAGGATCCATTGGTTTATTGATTCGATATCGGACTCAACGACGCCTAAGGCATCCATGGTGTCTAACCATGAGTCCATGGCGAATCTCAACCCCACGCCACTTCCGATGACGCCGACTCCGCCCAGTACCTGACTGGTCGTCTTGCACTTCGAGATGGTTTTCTCCACCTCTTCTGTCTCCTTAGCCCACATCTGGCTCTTCGCCCAGGCTTTCACCATGGGCGTGATCCTCTCAGGCGGAACGTTCTCGAGGATGCGGCGCGCAAGCACGTTGTCGAGTACCTCCTTTGCGCCCTCGTCGAACACGCCGCTCACTGTTTCAAGCCCCAAACCACCAATATCCAGTCCGGCTGCTGTGAGGGCATCCACCTTGGCGGAGCGCATATGGTCATCTTTCTCCTTATGTTCTGAGAAATCGACCTTGTAGGTGCTCTGCTTCTTTGCGTTCGGATCCGTAGCTCCTTGGGGCGCGCTTTCCGTCACCAAGCACGAATAGCCCGAGTAGACGCCTTCCGTCTTGCCGTCAGCACCGTTCTTCTGCGAGTCGGTGACGTAGAGCTCGGCTTCGATGCGTCCGTCTTCCAAAGTCTGGACTTGGTCGCCCTTTGCGCTGTTGCCTTCGGAAACATTGATGACGCCGCCTAGCTTGTCCTGAAGGCAATTGTCCATCAGGGCTGACGGTGAGCCAGATGCGCTCACCTTGCCGATGCCCGTGCTCGTTCCCATGGCATCCAGGCTGTTTCGTATCGAGCGGTTCGTCAGCTTTCCGCACGCATAGTTGTTGTCTATGGACTCCTTCATCCTGTGGAAGAAATCCTTCACTTCCTTAATCGTTGCGGCATCCTGACCCGCATACCACGCATCTATCTCCGCATCAGTCGGAATCGAGTACTCGCCGATATCCGGGTCTTCTCCAGTGAAGTAGGGGTCGTCGATCGCGGCAATCCAGGTGTCATTCGTGTCTATGGGTGCACGGAGGCTTTCCGGTTTGATATCCTCGCGCAGCGCCTTAATCTCGGCCAGTGAAGCCTGTGCCGCCTGTGCCTCCGCTTCGGTGAGCGTGCCTTCATTGACACGCTGCTTTATCTCGTCTTCGAGCGCCTGCAAGGACGCATCTATCCCTTCGCAGGTTTCTCTCAGCTCACTGCCGCTGGACGACGTGTCTCTGAACAGACTCTCCAAGTAGAGGTATCTCTCCTTGGCTTCCTGTTCGGCGCGCTTCTTGATGCGCTCCTTGAAATCCTCGTCGTCCACGTTCGACGCATAGGCCAAGGCGAAGTTGTTGAACGTATAGGTCTGCGGGATAAAGACCTCCTCGGCATCCAATTCAGGGATACCGAAATTTGAGTTGGGATTGTCTGCCAACAGCTGCAGATAAGTTTCGTCCACGTACTCGCCGACGAAACGGACGTACCCTTCGCTGCTCGACTTCTTGGTCAGCGGGATGGCAACCGTTCTGCCATTCTGCATGACCGCATACATCCACAAGATGTTGCCGGCATTGATATCGCTTTCACCGTTCTTTACGGTAACGTCGAACGTCCAGTAGGCGCACGACTTCCGGGCATGCTGGTGATGGACGGTCAGGCATTTATCGCTTTCCTTGCCATCGATGATGCGGCTCTGCGTCTGCCCCTCGTTCGTCACCTTGAACGACCAGATCTGTGCCTGGGGCCGGTAGGTGCAGTCCGCATAGGAAGAGAGAGTGGCTCCTTCTGAGGTAGCCGTTGCATTCACCTTCACGCGGTCTCCGTAAAGAAGGGAATCCGCAAGGCCTTCTGGCAAGTCAAAGCCTACGGTTGCTTTGCCATTACTGTTCGTGGTAACCGATTCGCCGACGTTTTGCCCATTAACGGAAAGCTGCACGATTGCACCTGGCTTTGCATGGACGATGGCCGTGTTGCCCTTCTGACGCACGTAACCGGACGGCACCTCCACGCTCATCCCAAGGGAGGCGAACGACAGGTTGCCCGCAGGCACCGTGTTTTCTCCAACCGTAAGAGAGAAGGGCATCGAGTATATCTGCTCCTTTGTTGGCGTCAAAGCGATGGATATCACCCCGGAGGTGGCACCAGAAGGGATCTTCACGGAAAGAGCGCCTGGGCTCGATGTGCATTCGAGGGTCTCGCCCGTGCTCAACGCGGCTGATGCGGATCTGTAATCGTTTTGGGGAATGTCAAACGTGAGGGTCGCATCCATGGACCGGTTGAATTCGTAGCTGATCTGAAAGATTGCTTCGCAGCCGACGACAACGGAGTTTCGGGGTACTTTAGCGGTAATCGACTTCACACCGATCGATGCCAGGGCATCCTCCGCCTTGAAATCGGGAACGTTAAGCGCAAGTTCGCTGGTAGCTTCGTCTTCGATGCGAATATCCCCACTGGTATAGGGAAGCGCGAGTCGCTTGATCACGCCTAGGTGAGAGGCGCTTACATTCAGTGAGGGCTTGAATGCCACTATCGTGTAATCGCCTGCCTTCAGTTTTCCGGTATCGAAATGCCAGGTGGGGTTCTCTTGACCGTCGGGCCAATACACGTTTGCGTAGCCGTCCAGGATGCATCGGGCATTGCTTGCAGTGCCGTCGAACACCAGCACGCGGCTCGCCCCTTCGAAGGCGGGGTTGAGCGTTATGGTCGCACTGCCCCAGCGCGGAAGGACGGCGGCGAACTCCCCCGCATCCTTGTTGTAAGTTGCAGTTGCACGGGAAAGGGCGAGCGACTCTGCAGGGGTCACTTCAAGGGAAAGCTCGGCGAGGGCGGCAGGATCGTTGGCGAGCGACTCGGACAAGATGAGCTGACCGCGCTGCACCAGGTAATCGTCGGTGGCGCTCTCACCCGTCAGGTTTTTCCCAGACCTGAGCTCCGCGCCGTTGCGCTTCAGTGTAAACGAAAGGCTGTTCCAATTGGATACGGGAGCATATTCGGGATTGACGTCGGCATCGTTGCTTCCCGTTTTGCAACGCAAGCTTATGGGATAGACCCGCTGAACCGCCAGTTTCGAAAAACCAGTTATCGTGCCTGCGTCCCAATCGCCCGTCATCTGTCCAGCGGGACGCAACAGCTCCTTGTCGTAATACCCTGCCATCGTTATAGTGATGAGCGTTTCTACGGCAGGTTTTAAGCCTTCTGTCGTGAAGGTGCCGTCATCCGCCACGTTTGCTTGATAGGTGGAATCACCCTGCTGCACGCTCACCTTCACGTCGGTTGCCGCAACACCCTCGGGAAGATCGAGTTTACCCGTGACCTTCACGGTATTAACGTCATCGTCGAGCCAGACCCAGTTGATCCCATTGCCTTCCGTTTGCGAGAGCTTCCAAGGATCCGATTCGGTTCCGTCCGTGCGCTTCTTGTAGGCATAGACGGTGGATCCGGCGTCACAGGGCGCATACACGTTGCCTTCGTAATAGACATCGTCATGAGCCAGGCGCACATCTGGGTTGTCGATGCGAAGCGTGACCGCACCGCATGAGTCGAATGCGCCGCCGTCAAGGTACTTAAGCGATGCAGGAAGCACGATCAGGTCTTGCGAAGCAAGCCCGTCGCAATCGGAAAACGCACTGTCGCAGATGCGCTCTATGCCGCTGCCGTCCGAGGAAGTCTCGAATACAACGGAGGTAAGGTCACCTGCCGAGCCTGAGCTGAAGGCGCGCTCCTCGATCTCCTTCACGAAGCTGGGGAATGTGACGCTCTGCAGATGTTGGTATTTAAACGCTGCCTGCGAGATATAAACGTCGTAGCTTCCGTCGAGCACGGCAGCTATATCTATCGACGTGAGTCCGCCGTCTCCGTAGAGCTTGACCACATCGCGGGTTTGCCCGTCGACCGTATTCCCGTACCCCTTGTTGAGATAGGCATACACTTCGGCATCATGCAGTGGGTCCGGCGCTGGCCAGCCGCATTCGAAGTTCCAGCCCGGCTCGTTCCAATAGCCGTTGTCCTGTACGAGCGTCCCCACCCACATCTTCTTGCCGGAGCACGAGACGGATGTCTTCCACAGAAGCGATTTGTCTAGATCGGGATAGTTCTCGCATTCGTAGTTGTCCAGTGCAGCAAGGTTCTGGGCATCCACGCCGCTCGCAAACGGGTTGGGGCCTGGCTCTGTAAGCGCTTCTGTGGCTGACTGGGCATCTCCGGCATCGTCTGCTTCATCAGTTTCAATTGAAGAGACAACAAGCCCGTCAGAAACTTCCTCATCCAAAGCCCCGTCGTCGGAAACGGATGTGCCATCAAGCAATATGTTGCTGGAGACTGAAAGCGCATCATCGGGCACATCGACTTCAGAATCGCTCACAGGGAGCAGTGCCGCCTGAACGTCTTCGCTCGCAACTGCGTCCACCCGACTTGAATCTTCGGCAAATCCGACGATGGGACACATGGTCACAACCAGTGCCAAGGAGAGTGCGACGGCACAAGCTTTTGCAAAAGGAGATTTTGCTGTCTTGTCTTTTCTGGGCATGGCGTTTTCTATCTTTCTCTTGGTGAGGGATCCCGTTCATTCTCCGAAATCGAGGAACGAGGCACAATAGAGTTGCCAAGTTCGGCAATTGCCAAAACGGAAATCGTACGCTAGGGGGCGCATTTCCTGAGTACCATAGTCATTGCAACCTGCAAGCAACGAGAAAGCGCGAAATGAAGTTTCACGAACAACTGAATGCATATATCGAGCAGATCGACTGCATGGCGAAAGAGGTGAGCGAGCAGTCGGGAGTATCCGCCGCCACTCTGAGCCGATATCGTACGGGGTCGAGGCTCCCCGATACGGAATCCGACGCCTTTGAGAATCTCTGCTCTGCGATCGCCGAGCTGGCACGGCAGAAGCAGCTTGGCGATATAACCGCGGAATCAGTGCGTGAGCAGTTCATGCAGTCATCCGACCTTCGCCCCCGCGACGCCGATCGGCTCCTCGAGAACTTCGACCTCCTCCTTGCAACGCTCGATGTGAGCATAAGCAAGCTTTGTCGCCATATAAACTACGATGCCTCGACCGTGTTCCGTTTTCGCAACGGATCGCGTCATCCTTCTGATCCCGAGAAGTTTGCATCATCCGTTGCGGAGTATGTGGCACGCGAATGGGATACCGCTCAGGATAGGATTGTGTTGGCACATTTGTTAGGTTGCTCAGAAGGGGAGCTTGCAAGCAGTTCCGCACGGTATGAGGTGTTGGTGCAATGGCTGTACGGAAACCATGTTCACAAAAAACACCACGTGTCCGATTTCCTGTCCAAGCTCGACGAGTTCAACCTGAACGATTACATCAAAGCCATTCACTTCGATGAGTTGAAAGTCCCTTCCGTACCGTTTCAAATGCCTGTTTCGAAGACGTATTTCGGTCTCGATCAGATGATGGAAAGCGAGCTCGATTTCCTGAAGGCTACCGTCGTCTCCAAATCGGACGAGCCGGTGATCATGTATAGCGACATGCCCATGACAGAGATGGCGACAGATCCGGAATTCCCAAAAAAGTGGATGTTCGGCATGGCCATGATGCTGAAGAAAGGGCTTCACCTCAACCAGATCCACGACCTGAGCAGGTCTTTCGAAGACATGATGCTTGGACTTGAGAGCTGGATTCCCATGTACATGACAGGTCAGATTTCTCCGTTCTATCTCAAAGAGCCGTCGAATAACGTTTTTCTGCATCTTCTGAAGGTTTCCGGAGCCGCCGCCCTAAGTGGTGAAGCCGTCATGGGTTACCACGCGGAAGGGAAGTATTACCTGACCAAATCGAAAAAGGAACTCAGATACTATACGAAGCGAGCTCAGGAGCTGCTAAGTGTTGCACGACCCTTGATGGACATCTACCGCGTTGGCAACAAAAACGAGTTCAGCGCGTTTCTGCAGGCCGATTCCAAGGTGGTCGGAAAGCGCAAGGGCATTTTCTCATCGTTGCCCCTCTATACGATAGATATATCCCTTTTGAAAGAGATACTTGTACAAAGAGGACTCAGCCAAGAGGAGATTTCCCACATTGAAGGCGTTGCAATGACGGCGCGACAGCGAATCTTGCATATACTCGAATCCAGCGAGATTGAGGTCAAGATACCCAAGCTTTCCGAGGAGGAATTCGAAGCATATCCATTGGTCCTCGATCTTTCGAATGCTTTCTGCGAGCAGAGCGTCGTATACACGTACGAGCAGTATCTTGCGCATATGGAAAGCACCGACCGTTTCGCGACCGAATATTCGCGCTATCGGATAGAGAAAACCTCTTCGCAGACATTCAGGAACCTGCAGATCAACATCCACCAAGGCAGGTGGGCGATGGTGTCGAAAGGGCTTGCGCCAGCAGTACACTTCGTCATTCACCATCCGAGACTAATACGCGCCATAGAGGAGTTCATTCCGCCCGTGGTTGAAAGAGCATCTTCTCTTTGAGGGCGCTGCCGTTCAGATAAAGATTCACACAAGGGAGTTCTCAAGCACCCCTTTACAACAACTCGCTTGCAAGAGCTAATGAGCTAGAGCCGATCGCGCATCTCTTCGAGCTTTTCCAGGACCGAACGATCAAGGCGGTCCGCCACGGTCGCCTTGCGCTTCGTACGCGCTTGACCCTCGGTCTTGGCTTCGTCGTGCAAGTCATCGATCTCGTTGCTGAATCCGTTAGCGCTCATACGCGTGACCATACCGCCGAATACGGTGTCTTGGATCGTCGCGTCGCTCGTGACCACGAGCACCTCGAAGTTCTTCTCACGCGCATCATGAGCGAGCTTCTCGATCACCTTATCCGCGCTCGACCCATAGGGTGAGAAGACCACCTTCACCACGCCGATCCGCTGCGTCTTCCCCGCCGATTCGGGATTGTCGCCCCCATCGAACACCACCGTGACCGAGCGGTATTCGCTTCCCGCGAACGCTGCGACATCGCTGATGAGCGCTTCACGTACTTGGTTGTATTTCTCGAACGTGTAGTCCGGTGCATGACGCATCGAACGGTAGCGCGAACCACTGCGCAACACGTTATAGCCATCGACGATGAGTATTTTCGTTCGCTTATCAGGCATCGAAGAACGCTTTTCTCCTAGAGCTCCAAAGAGCCGATCAGTTTTGCGCTTGGACGCGCGCCTGACGCATCCATTCATACATGCAAGCGGTAGCCGCCTGCGCGACGTTGAGCGAAGCGATGTTGCCCGCCTGAGGAAGGCTCACGAGAAAATCGCACTGCTCTTGCGTAAGGCGTGCAAGGCCCGTTCCTTCGTTGCCCATAACGAGCGCGAGCTTGCCTGCCATCGGCGCATCCCAGATACATTGCACAGCCTTTTCGCTCGCACCAGCAACCCAAAATCCGCTCTTCTTCAAGCGATCGATGAACTGGGCGATATTAGCCACCTGCGCGATGGGAAGATGCGCGATCGCCCCCGCCGAGCTCTTGTAGGTTGCCGCATTCACATGGGCACTGCGTTTGTTGGGGATCACCACACCGCTCGCACCGACCACTTCAGCAGAACGCGCGATGGCCCCAAGATTGCCCGCATCCGTAATATGATCGAGCACCACGATGAGCGCATTGCCGTTGTTCTGCTCCGCTTGCGCGAGCGCGCCATCGATGAGTGCCTGCGCAGAACAGTATTCGAACGGCTTCGTCTCGAGCATCACGCCCTGATGCGAACCGCGCTCAGAGCGCTTATCGAGCTGGTCGCGCTTGACCTGCTTGACCGAAAGCCCCATCTTGTGGGCGCGTTTCACCAGTTCGCTCACATTCTTATCGCCATGGCTGCCTTCAGCGACATAGAGACACGTTGCGGGAACGTTGGTCTTGAACGCTTCGAGTACCGCGCGCTTTCCTTCTATGTATTCAGCCATGGAACCATCCTTTTGAGCTACTGCTTATGTTCGCTGGTTCATTATCTCCGATTTCAAATTCGCGCACCACCAAGCATACGGAAACGGCGAGTTTCGAGGCTCTGCACGGTGCTGTCTCATGCATCGGTGGGACAGCTAAGGTTTTTTCTTCGCACTATACAAATAAGACCGATTACCCCGTATAATGTGCTTATTTGGGCAACGATTTCGACCAAAGGACGCATCATAGCCACGCATGACGAAAACAGGGAAACCATTCTCATCGTTGACGACTCAGCGATGAATCGAATGCTGCTTTCCGATATCCTTTCGGACACCTACAACATCATCGAAGCAGAAGATGGTGAACAGGCTATCGCCATCTTGCAGCAACATGCCTCCGAGATATCGATCGTTGTCTTGGATATGGTCATGCCGAAGGTCGATGGTTTCGGTGTGCTGGAAGCCATGAATGAGAACCGTTGGATCCAGTTCCTTCCCGTGGTTTCCATCTCGACCGAAAGCTCTCCTGAATTCGTCGAGCGCGCCTATAGCCTGGGCGTTACCGATTTCATCAATCGCCCCTTCGATGAGCTCATCGTCATCCGAAGGGTGAGCAACACCATCAAGCTCTACGCCAAACAGCGCAAGCTCACGAACATGGTCGCCAATGAGATCTTCGAAAAAGAGCGCAATGGCAGCTTGATGATCACGATCCTGAGCCACATCGTTGAATTCCGCAACGGTGAGAGCGGCATGCACGTCATCAACATCGGCACGCTAACCGAGATATTGCTGAATCAAATAAGCAAGAAGGACGATAGGTACTACCTGCCTTATGCCGAGCGCGACCTTATCGTAAAAGCATCAGCGCTCCACGATATCGGCAAGATCTCCATTCCCGAAGAAGTCTTGAACAAGCCAGGAAAACTGACCGACGAAGAGTTCGAGGCCATGAAGCAGCACACGGTCATCGGCTACCAGATGCTCTCCGACCTCGGGTGCCAAGATGAGCCGCTCGTCAAGGTCTCGCGCGAGATCACGCGCTGGCATCATGAACGCTATGATGGGCGCGGATACCCCGATGGGCTCAAGGGAGACGAGATCCCTCTTTCTGCCCAGATCGTCTCCTTGGCTGATGTCTACGATGCGCTCACCTCGGAGCGCGTCTACAAGCCAGCATTCAGTCATGAGAAAGCTGTTCAGATGATGCTCATTACGCCGAATGCGGCGCGTTCAACCCGCTTCTTCTGGAATGCTTAGTGGAAGCTCAAGAGGCGATTCGCCAAGGGCTCGCGCAGCCGAACAAGACCTTCAACAGCTACGAAGACCTCAAATCGATCGCACCCGCTATCCAAGACGCAGAAACGCTCGATGTGACCGAATATGCGCTCGATCAGCTGGAGAACGAACGCGAGAAGAATCACTTCCTCACTGAGATATCGCGCCAGCTGCAATTCGACTACAACAAATCGCTCGACTTGCTCCATATCCCTGTCTGGGCCGCGAAACGCCTTGGCACCTCAGCTCAGATCAAGGATCCTCTGCACACCGAAGCGCTTGCGAATCTGATCAGCAACGATCTGGTCGAGCTGCTCAGCAAAGCTATCGCTGAAACGACGCCTCAAGAGCCCCTTGTCAGGCTTGATTGTACGGTAACGAGCAATGGCGAAGCGTATGATTGCATCATCATCACTAAAACCGTCTGGTCACAAGAAGAAGAACCGATCATGGTCGGGGTCATCGGCAAGATCATGCAGAATAATGGGGACACCACCTGGCTTGATGCACCTTTCGAGTTGCCGAATAGCCACACGCCCATCTACATCCATAACGTAACGCCAACAGAATCGAGATGATCATGGCTAATCAAGTACCAAGTGAAGTCGTAGAAACGCTCTATCAGATCGCAGGGGGCGATTACGCCGGCGTTATCGGACGCTTGCGCACGAACGAGCGCATCGCCAAGTTCGTCACGATGTTCGCCGACGACGCGAGCTATACGAACCTCATCGATAACATGGCAACAGAAAACTGGGATGAAGCCTTCCGTGCTGCCCATACCCTTAAAGGTACGGCACGCGACATGGGGTTCATCGATCTTTCCGACCGCGCGAGCGAAGTTACTGAAGCACTGCGCGCGAGCGATGCCGCAAAGGCCAAAGAGCTCTTGCCTGCTGTAGAGGATGCCTACAAGCAGGTTGCCGACGCTATCGCGATGTTCCGCTAAACGAAAGTTGCGCTGAGCGTCCTCTTTCAGATACTCTTCCTAAAAAAACTAAGGGCGCGCAGTTCGCACGCCCTTTTGTTGTAGGAGCAGGATCGAGAAGAGCTAGATGCCCTCGGCAGCAAAGCGCTTTTCGAGCGCTTCTTGATGAATGCTGTATTTGAGTGCGATGTCTTTCGCGATCGTTCCTTCTTTTACCAGATCGAACAGGCTTTGATCCATCGTGCGCATGCCAGCTTGACGATTAGCCGCGATGACGCTGTCGATCTGATGGGTCTTCTCTTCGCGAATGAGGTTACGGATCGCAGGATTCACGCGCATGACCTCGAAGGCAGGAACTTCCGTACCATCGAGCGCAGGCACGAGCTGCTGGCTTACCACTGCCTGCAAGACCATCGAGAGCTGCATACGGATCTGGCGCTGTTGGTTCGCAGGGAACGCATCGAGGATACGGTCGATCGTGTTCGCGCCGCCCGTAGTGTGCAACGTCGAGAAGATGAGCTGTGCCATCTCGGCTGCCGTGACCGCCGTGCCGATCGTGTCGTAGTCGCGCATCTCACCCAAGAGCACGATATCGGGCGATTCGCGCATTGCGGAGCGGAGTGCTTCTGAATAGGTAGCTACGTCGGTAGGGATCTCACGCTGAGTAACGATGCACTTGTCGTGGCGATGAACGAACTCGATCGGGTCTTCCATCGTGATGATATGGCCACTTCGCTCATGATTGAGACGATCGATCATACAGGCGAGCGTGGTCGATTTACCTGCACCCGCCGGACCGGTGACCAGCACGAGGCCCTTTTCGAACTCGGCGCACGCCATGACCTCAGCAGGGATGTGATACTGCTCAGGAGTAGGAAGCGTGAAGGGGATGATGCGGATGATCGCCGAGAGCGAACCGCGCTGACGGAAAACGTTCACGCGGAAACGCCCGAGGCCCGCTACCGCGAACGAATAGTCGTCATCGTGATTGAACGAGTTGAGGAACGGATTGATATCGCGCCCCGCAAGACCGTAGATAGCATGTACGACCTCGCTCGTGTCGGCTGGCATGAGCGGCGCATCCCAGCGCACCTGCCTGCCTTCAACCTGATATGTGAGCGGCAAGCCGGCCACGATGAAAATGTTGGATGCATTCTGATCCACCATCTCTTGCAGCAATTCCCGAATCTTCATAACCTATCCTATCCCTTCGCGATGCTCATCGATCGATTTGATGCGTTCTCTCTATTCCGCGTTCTCTCTATTTCTAAGGAGCCGACCAGAAGATCTTATCGGGATCTTCCTCGTTCCATTCCGTTGATGCTCTCCAAGATATTATTTCATAGCCTGCTGTTGTAGGTATCGAAAGCTCGATATCGAGCCTTCGTCCGTTATCCTGTTCGAACGAAATGCTCAGCACGCCGTTTTCGTAGGTATACCCATCCGGCGCATCTGACACTTCGATAGCGGAGAGCACATTGGCATGCGCGCCATTCGCGCGAGCGAGTAATCCATCCAAACGCGCTAGGTACTCCTGCGCTTCCACCTCGTTCGCGTAGAATGCCGTGGTCGATTCTTCCTGACGCACAGTGATGGATTCTTCTGCCTCCGCCGTAACGAGCGTGAGCACCGCCATGACCGCCAGGCACAAGATGATGATGAGCACAAGAATGCTCACGGGGCCGATGCGTACTGAACCTTGCCGGGCCATCACCTCTCACCCGCCTTCACATACCGCGCGGTCTCCAAACCATAATAGGGCTGAGAGCCAGCGCCAGCATTTTGATCGCCTGAACGATACACCTCGATCGTTGCGGTATACAGGGTTCCAGCAGCTTTTTGCTCGCTCTGCACCGTGGTATAGACAGCGAGGTCGTTGACGATCTCGATCTCGGGCACTGAATGAGGATCGGCATTGAAGCGTTCCGCCGTGTTCGACGCAAGATGCACCGCTTTCACCGTGACGCTATTCTCTTCACCTTGCTGATGTGCGAAAGCGAATGCTTGGACAAGGACCGAAAGGCACCCTGCGACCAAGACCAAGAGGATCAGCATCTCAACGATGAACGCTATGCCTGAACGACTATGCGTCTGCTGGTCTTTGGGAGAACGGAATAGTGGCTTCATGAGCGCTCCCCCTCCTTACTACGCAATGCGACAGCAGCAGTTCCATCATCGGTCGTGATCGTGATCAATCCATTATCGTATGAGAAATCAAAGGTATCCGAATCGGAGAGCTTGATAGCTTTTTCAGGGACATAGGCACTATCGGCAAGCACGTATTCTTCCACGATATTGCCCTGGTAGGCGTAGATGCGCGTCTCATAGCTCGTTTCCCCATCGAGCGTTTCGCGCAGCACGAGCGCTTTGCCTTCAGGGCCTTCGCCCACCTCGACCACATCGGCCATGTCATTCGCATGGATGATATTGGCAAGGAACGCTTGATCGAGTCGCTCGCTGCGCTCTGTTTGCGCCATCGAGTCGAGCGTTCTGTACACGTTGATGCCCACCAGGAACGCGAGCAGCAGCATGACTATGAACAGCCCGAAAAGAACCACCGCGAAGAACTTGTTCGTCATCGTGGAGATAGGGCTTTTATGGGTACGGATGGCGGAAGGCGTGAAAACATTGTGCGTGTTCGCATCCGGTTCGTCGAATGCGATCCTGCGTGCGTCCTTCGACATACCCGAAAGATGCGGCAGAGCAACGGGCTTCTGTTTCCTGTTATGCTTCATCGCGGCATCACCACCACACTAGGAGCCGTGTTGCTCGCGAGCACCTCGTAGATGATGACGTAATCGTCGTGATTGACGCGCAGATCGTAGTTGTCTTCTAGGTAAGCCAGATTGGTTGGGAACGATCCTTCGATAGCCGCACACTGCATGGCAGCATCGAGGATGGTCGAGCGGATGGATGCGGCTCCCTGATCTTTCGCGCTCGCGAAGATCATATTGAGCAGGATGCCGAGCGCAACGAGCAAAGCGCACGCGAACACTGCAAGCGCAATGAAGCGATTACGTCGCGCTTTCTGCTGTTCGGGTGTTCTTTCCGTATGCACGCTTCGATCCCTGCTCGTTTTCGGTCGATGTTAGCTTATCGATCCCATGACACCGATGAGCGGCAGCATGACCGAAATGAGCGTTGCACCAACAGCAACCGTGAGGAATGCTGCCATGATAGGCTCGACGCTGTCGATGATCTCATCGATATCCGACACTGATTCATTGAAGAACAGCGAAGAAAGCTGAATGAGGATATCATCCAAGCTGCCTGAGCGCGAAGCGACGGTGAGCATGCGCACATAGACAGGAGCGAACAGCTCGACCTCGCTGATCGCCTGCACGATGCTGCGCGGGTTCTCGCTGTCGATCATAAGATTGTGAGCAGAGGTGACGTTCTCGCGCAAACGCTCATGCGTGATGGTGGATAGCGATGCTCCCATGGCCTCATCGGTATTGAGACCCGATGCGATATAGATCGCGAGCGCTGAAACGAAACGAGAGAGCGCAAGTTCGTACATGGCATTCTTCGTAAGAGGCAGTTTCTCGAACAGATTCATGAGCGATTGCCTGCCACCCGGCGAGTGCGTCATGATGGTGGCTACGAGGAATACCAGGGCAAGAACGAGCGTGACGATAAGAGCGACCCAGCCAATGCCGATCGCGACGCTCACTTCACTGAATGAGCCTGCCGTGAGCGAACCCGACAAGCGCTCGTACACGCCGATGAAGACAGGCAGGATGATCAGAACAGCGAAGAGCAAGATGGCACTCATGATGCAGAGCAACGCCGTAGGGTAACCGATGCTCGAAGAGATCTTGGCGAACAGGCGCGATTCTTCGTTGTAGTAGACGCTCAAGCTGCGCAGCACATCTTCGAGATGGCCAGAACGCTCTCCCACTTCGACCATGTCGGTCGCATAGCGCGGGAACGCTTCCGTGTCCTTCATGGACTGCGCAAGGCTCTTGCCTGCGATCAAGCTCCGGTAGATCTTATTGCAGGTTTTACCGAATGAAGTATCACCCATGTCTTCGGAAAGCATATGGACTGCTTCGTCGGTCTGGATGCCGACCGACAACATGAGTGCAACACTATCGCAAAAAACACTGACTGCAGCACTGTCCGCTAAACGCTGTGCCATGGCATGTGCTCCTATTCCGTCATGACGAATAGCCGTTGCTCATCGAACCGATTCCACGCTCATCGCAGCGTGCTCACCACGATTCGTAACCCCCGATGAGCGCATTGCCTCATTATAGCGCGATTGGTATCAAATTGCCTTGTGAACCATCGTTTCCCTTATTTTGGGCGCAATATGATGCTCTTTTTCTGATACCTGTCGCGCCAGAAGTTCTCACGCTTTCTCTTTGCGGTTTCGCTCGGTATAATATATCGACCGACCAAAGGTTCTTTTTTGGGCAGGTCGATTGCTTTTTCGATACTGAGCGCTGCGCAAAACAGCATGAAGGGTGGAATGTGACGGAAAGGCACAACATACGCTTCGTCAGCATCATGGGATTCATTCTCACGTGCCTTATCTGCGTACTCGCTTTGAGCGCGTGTGGGGGAAGTGCGCAAGCATCCGATGGCTCTTCCGACGACACGAGCGGCGATCCATTCACCGCCCCCGCTGAGATCGAACTTTCTTCCTTCAATGCAGGTGCGTCAACGAGCTCCAATAACGCTTCGATCGACACCTCATCGGCTTCTAAAGGTTACGTGGGGGCAGCGGCTACCTCGTCAAGCCGCCTCAAGCTCCAGGTAACGAAAGACGGACAGTCGATGCACTACGATATGCCCTCTGATGGCACGCCCATTATCGTGCCCCTCGATATGGGAAGCGGCACGTACACGATCGGTGTCATGCAGAACACCAGCGGTTCGCGCTATGGAGAGCTCTATTCTACGAGCGTGAATGCGCAGCTCGAAAGCGAGCAAGCTCCCTATTTGGTGCCGAACATCTTCTGCGACTACGATGCCTCGAGCGCTGTGGTCGCTAAAGCGCAGGAGCTCACGCGCGATGCGAAGAACGAGGGCGATGCATTGCGGCTCATCTACAGTTGGATCGAACACAACGTGGTTTACGACAACGCAAAGGCTGAACAGCTGAGCGGCAAATCGGGCTACATACCCAACCCAGATGAAACGCTCCAGACTCAGAAGGGCATCTGCTTCGACTACGCCTCGCTCGCCGCAGCCATGCTGCGCAGCCAAGGCATTCCCTGCAAGATCGTTACCGGCTACGTCTCCCCTGATGGGGTCTATCATGCTTGGAACATGGTCTGGATCGATGGAAGCTGGAAGACGGTCTCATTCACCGTGAATCCGCGCGACTGGACCCGCGTCGATCTCACGTTCGCCGCCAATGGCGCGGGGAACACCGTGGGCGACGGCAACAACTACACCGATCGCTACGTGTACTAGATGACAAACTACCCGTTCGTTCGACACCTTATGAGTTGAGCTCTTCGGTTACCTTGTCGAGCGGCATGTCGATGCCATACCAAATCTCTTCGCCGATGGCTGCTTGCTCGTTCATCATGCCGATACCGGTCACGACCGTGCATCCCTTCGCTTCAGCATCCTGCAAAAGCTGCGTGTGAAGCGGGAAATAGACGGCATCAGCAACGACCATGCCAGGCTTGATGAACTCAGCAGGAACGGCGCTCTCAGTCGACCCTTCCCCCATGCCTACCGGCGTTGCATTGACGAGCACGTTGCTCTCTTCGATGGCTGCCTTCATAGCCTCTTTGTCTTCATAGGGATGCAGGATGAAATCGCATCCCGTCTGCTCCTTTACCGGCTCGATGAGCGTTTGCGCATGCTTATAGGATGGACCATTCTCACGCGCGAAGATATGGACGGTCTTCACCCCATCGAGCGCCGCTTGCACCATGATCGCCGATCCTGCACCTCCGGGCCCAATAAGGGTGAAGGTCGATTCTTCAGGCACGACGCCATACTTCGCGATATTCTTCATGAAGCCCGCGCCATCGGTATTGTGACCGATCAGCTTCCCCTCTTCGGTCTTCTCGATCACGTTGACCGCACCGATGAGCGCCGCCGCATCGGAGAGTCCGTCAAGATACGGAATGACCGCCTGCTTGTTCGGCATGGTGACGTTGCT
>ENA-UONY01000763-UONY01000763.1-human-gut-metagenome-genome-assembly--contig:-CS9-NODE-763-length-34323-cov-5.717054_pt1 | contig 34323 bp, 25 predicted proteins | sample MGYA00242465_ERZ724012 | MGnify/ENA metagenome assembly ERZ724012 | reverse complement strand
TTCTGTTGACGCTCGCCCTCTGCCACGAGCTCGATCCGCGCCCGGAATTCTCCGCCATCGCCCGCGAAATCGGCGATGTCACCGAGGAGATGTTGTGCGGCACCTTTCTCCCGGAACTGGAGAAGTGGCGCGGCACCTGGTCGATTCCGGCGACCGCGTGGCGGAATTCGACGGCGTTGCGGCTGGTGCACCGGTCCGACGGCGGCGTCGTTTCGTATGGCAAACTCGATCTGCGCTGCGGCCAGACGCCGGGGTTTCACGATCTCTTCAATCTGGTGCGGATTCCGGGCAATCTGATGACCGGCCTGCTGCTGGCGCCCGGGCGGCCGGTGAGGGAGCCGTTGATCCGCCGTTTTCTGAAGGCGTTCTGCCGCCCGGACTACCGGAGAAGTTGTTCGTGCAGTTCGGTCAACGTCCTCTACGCCGTCCTGCTCGGGCTCGAACGGCTCGGCGGAATCCGCCGGTGAACCGCACCCCGGATCACTCCGGCCCCGCATGGGCGGCCGGTCAGATCGAGATCCCCTTGAGCTTCTGGTAGAGCGAGACCGCGTAGGAGTCGGTCATGCCCGAGACGTAGTCGAGCACGGTGAGCAGACGCCGGTAGCCGTTCCGGCACCACTCCTCGTCGGCGAGGTGCTGCTCCAGATCCGGCAGCAGCGCCGAAATCCGGCGGCTCCGGAACGAGGCGCTCTTGCCCCCGGTCCGCTCCAGCGCCATCTCGTTGGCGCAGGGCACGAAGATGTCCAGCATGCCCGAGACCAGTTCGAATCCGGCCCCGATCACCTCCGCCACCTGCCGGTGGTTGTAGATGTCGCGGGTGCTCCGGTTCTGAATCCGCTTCAGCGGCTCCTGGCAGGAGACGTAATCGAGCAGCGGCCGCGGCAGTGTCCCGGCGAGCAGTTCATCGTGGTGTTCAAGAAAGATCGCCGAAACTTCGCGCACCAGGCGGCCGATCACCTGAGCGCGCAGAAACTCCGCCTTGCGGATCGGCGAAGCGATGGTCGCGACGTACTCCGCGGAACGCTCCGAATCGATGATCTCCAGAAAGAGCCGCTCCAGCTCCTGATAGTCGATCAGCCCGAGCCGCTGGCCGTCTTCGAAATCGACAATCCGGTAGGCGATGTCGTCCGCCGCCTCGACCAGGTAGGCGAGCGGATGGCGCTGCCACGCCCAGGGGCCGGCCGGAATCATTCCGGTGTGTTCGGCGACCTCGGCGAAAAACTCCTGCTCCTCGCGGAAGAAGTTGAACTTCTTGCCCGCCACGCCGGAGGGCTTCACCTCGACCCGCGATGCGCTCGGGTACTTCGCGAAGGCCGCCAATGTGGCGCAGGTGAGCTGCATCCCCCCTCTCTGGTCGGGCATTTCGAGCCGGGTCAGCACCCGGAACCCCTGCGCGTTGCCCTCGTACCGCTCGATGTCGGCGGCCTCGTCCTCATTCATCACATCGCGCATGGCGCAGGCGACCGGAGAGTGGGTGAACCAGTAGCGGATCGCCTCCTCGCCCGCGTGCCCGAGCGGCGGGTTGCCGATGTCGTGGGCGAGGGCGGCGGCGGCGACGGCGGCGCCGATGTCGCTCGGCTGCGCTCCGGCGGTGTCGAAGTTTTTACAGATCTCCACCCCGACCGCGGTGCCGAGCGAACGGCCGACCGAACTGGTCTCCAGACTGTGGGTGAGCCGGGTACGGACGTAGTCGGTCTTGACCAGCGGAAACACCTGGGTCTTGTCCTGCAGCCGCCGGAACGCCCCCGAAAAGACAATCCGGTCGAAATCGCGCTGAAACGGCGAACGGTCCTGCGTGATCACGCCAGGCTTCGAACTGCCGACGCGGTGCGGGGACAACAGTTGTTTCCACTCCATCAAAACGGAACTCCCATCTGAATCTTGTTTCCTCATACAATACCCGGAACCGGCCGGTTTATCAAGTGCGCCGGGTGGAAATTTCCGCTTTATCGGGCTATTTTAAGAGAACGGCCGGGGAATCCGGCCCGGAAGTGAGAACGGGCGATGAAATTTCTGGAATTCTGGAACCGCGAAGCGCACCGCTTCAAGGGAATTGTATTCGACATCGACGGCACGCTGGTGTGCGGTCCGCGGCAGCTGCCCGGCGCGGCGGAGCTGCTCGGTTCGGTCCGCGCCGCCGGAATTCCGCTCTGCTTTCTCACCAACGACGGCGACCATACGATGGAGCAGAAGTGCTCCTTCCTCTGCCGCGCCGGACTCCCCGCCCGCCCGGAGGAGTTCATCTCCTGCCTCGCGGCGCTCGACACCGCGGCCGAGGAGAACGACTGGCGCGGACGCACCTTCTTCGCCATCGGCAGTCTCGGCACCATCCGCTGTCTCCAGCTCGAACGCGACCCGGGCTGCATCGACCACTGCGCCGGGGTCATCATGGGCGAGGGGCGCTACGACTGGCGCGGCAGCTGGGAGGCGGCGGTGAACTTCTTCCGCCGCCACCCGGAGCGGCCGTTCATCGTGCCCAATCCCGACCTCTGCTGGCCGGACCCGGTCTCCGGCGGCATCTGCATCGGCGCCGGCGGGCAGGCGCGCTGCATTGAACACCTGCTCCGGGAGTTCGGTATCGAGCTCAGGATCTTCTACCTCGGCAAACCCTATCCGGCGATCTACCGCCACGCCTTCCGCGAGCTGGAACGGCGGTTCGGCATCCATCCGGAGCCGTCGGAACTGTTGATGCTCGGCGATTCGCTCGCCAGCGACATCCGCGGCGCGAACCGGTCGGGCATGGTCTCCGCACTGGTGCTCACCGGCATCACCTCGAAGGAGCAGGCGCTCGCCGCCCGGGGGGATTTCCGGCCGCAGTACGTTTTCGATTCGATCAACTGAAGTTGAGCGGCCGCCTCGCGCCAGGTTCGTTTTCTACAAGATTATGCGCACTTTCTCCATTTTTTTTTCGCAGCGGCGGCGGTATACTAAACAGCGGAAATTTGAGCGTGACAGCAACAATTCAGGAGAAAGTGTGACCATGGATGCAATTCTGAAGTTCCTCCCGAACCGGGTTCGCCGCCTCTATCTCGGCGGCAGCGGCATCGACCGGATGCGCGGCGAAACCAATCCTGCCGACGGCTACTATCCGGAGGACTGGATCGCCTCCTGCATCGAAGGCAACACCCGCGAATTTCAGGCGCCGGGGCACGGGTTGAGCAAGGTCCGGATCGACGGGGAGGAGGTCCGCTTTCTCGACCTGCTCGAGAAATATCCCACCGACCTGCTCGGAGAAGCCCACTTCGCCCGCTACGGCGCCAATCCCGCCGTGCTGACCAAATTTCTCGACTCGGCCATCCGTCTGCCGGTTCAGGTCCACCCGACCGTGCCGGATGCAAAGCGTTACTTCCACGCCGACTTCGGCAAAACCGAGGCGTGGATCATCCTCGCCTGCCGCCCCGGCGCCTACGTCTACTGCGGCTTCAACGAAACGCTCGACGAGGCGGTGTTCCGCCGCGAATCCCTGGCGGGCGTCTACCAACGCGGACTGGGGATGATGCACAAGATCCCGGTCAAACCCGGCGAGGTCGTCATCGTCTGGGGCGGACTGCCGCACGCCATCGGCCCCGGCATCACGATGGTCGAAGTGATGGAGCCCTCTGACCTCACCATCAACCCCGAGGCGCGCTGCGGCGAGCGAGAGATCGCCCCGGAGAAACGGTTCGGCGGACTCGCGCCGGAAACCGCGCTCGACATCTTCGAATACAAACCCCGCAGTGAAGCGGAAATCCGGGCGCTCTCCCTGCCGCGCCCCGAACCGGTCGCCCCCGGCTGGAACCGGCTGATCGACCGCGAAAAGGTCCGCTTCTTCGAGGCGCAGGAGCTGCGGGTCGACGGCGAACGCACGGTGGAGTTCCCGGAGGAGTGTTTCCACATCGCGCTCTGCGTCGAAGGACGGGTGTCGCTCGACGGTGTGCCGCTTTCGGCGGGCGAGAGCGCGTTTCTCCCCTTCGTCCGGCGGCGGTGCACGCTCTCCGGCAACGGCCGGCTCGTGCTGATCCTCCCCCCTTCGTCCACAAAATAAGCACATTCTGCCCGCAAGGAAACCTCATGGATTCATTCCCCGCTCCGTCGGGCCGGTTTGCCACCGGCGTCAACTTCTGGGCCTCGAAAGAGGCGATTCACATGTGGAGAAACTGGGATGCCGCTTCGATAGAAGCGGATCTCGCCGCGCTGGCGAAGTACGGTGTGCAGCTGCTGCGCTGCTTCCCCTTCTGGCCGGACTTCCAGCCGATCCGCCAGCTTCGCTCCGCCAACTGCGACGTCGGCGGGCGGTTCAAGGAGGTTCGGTTCGGCGACGACCCGCTCCCCGACACCGAGGCCGGACGGGCCGGCGTGGATGAGGTCATGCTGGAACGGTTCGAAACCTTCGCCGATCTCGCGCAGAAGTACGGCATGAAGCTGATCGTCTGCCCCTTGACCGGGCAGATGACCTTCGGACTCTTCGTGCCGCCGGCGCTGGAGGGGCTCGACCTCTACCGCGACCCCTTCGCGCTCCAGTGGGAGGTGCGCTATCTGCGCTGTTTCGTCAACCGCATGAAGCACCATCCGGCCATCGCGGCATGGGAGTCCGGCAACGAAACCAACCTGCTCGGGAAGATCGACTCCTCCGCTGGCGCGTGGAGCTGGACGGCTCTCATCCACAGCACCATCCGCAGCTGTGACCCGACCCGGCCGATCATCGGCGTCAGCGTCACCGGCTTCGGCGAAAGCTGTGACGCAACATGGCGGATCGAGGATCAGGCGGAGTGGAGCGACCTGCTCTCGGTCCACCCCTACGCGCTGTGGGATTCCGCCTACGGGGGCGAGGAGTTCAACCGCATCCGCAACCTCCACCACGCGGCGTTTCTCGCCCGGCTCTCGGGCGACATCGGCGGCAGACCCTGCTTCGTCGAGGAGACCGGCACCTGGCGGCCGATCGTCGGCAGTTACGAGGTGCTCGCCGCCTCGCTCCGCTCGATTCTGTGGAACCTCTGGAGCGAGGACCGGCGCGGCCTGCTCTGGTGGTGCGCCTTCGATCAGGAGAAACAGGCGATCGCCCCCTACGACTGGAAGGAGCCGGGGCTGGAACACGGGCTCTTCGCTTCGGACCGCACGCCGCATCCGACGGCGGAGGTTCTGCGCGACTTCCGGAACTTCCTCGACGGCCTGCCCTTCGACGCACTCCCGGCCCGGGAGCCGGACGCGGTCGCCGTCGTCACCGATGAACACACCGCGCTGGGCACCTATCTGCTCGCCCGGCAGGCGGGAATTCACCTCGCCTTCCGTCACGCCCGGCAGGAGCTGCCGGAAGCGGCGTGCTACTTTCTCCCCTCCGCCGCCGGGCGGGCGGGATTTTCGGTGCGCGGCTGGGAAAAACTGCTCGAACGGGTCCGCAACGGGGCGACGCTCTATCTCTCGCTCAACGACACCATCCTCTCCGGCATCGACGACGTCTTCGGCGCGGGAGTCCGCGACCGCCGGGTGACGGACGACCGGCCGGAGTTCCGCTTCGACGCCGGGTTCTCGTTCACCCTGCCCCGGCGCATCCGCTACCGGATGAACTCCTATGGGGCGGAGGTCCTCGGGCGCGAGGCGGACGGCAACCCCGCCTTCTTCCGCCACCGGTTCGGCAAAGGGATGGTCTATCTTCTCAACTTCCCGCTCGAAGCGGCGGCGGCGAACACCATCGGCGGATTCGAAACCGATGCGTGGAAGCTCTACCGGGAGATCCTTCATCCCCGGCGGCTGGCGGAGTCGCCGTCACCGTTCCTTCAGCTCACCGAACACCATTTCGCCGACGGGCGCACCGCGCTCATCGCGGTCAACAACCAGCCGGAACCGTTCAAGGGCGCGCTGGTTCTGCCCGCGGGGCGGCGGTTGCTGGACCAGCGCTCCGACAGCGGCGCAACGTGGCGCGCCGGCACGCTGGAGATGCCGCCGAATTCGGGATTGCTTCTGCTGCTCGGCTAGGGCGTTCTACTTCCGGGAGCGGAACGCCGCGGCGAGCTCCTCTTCGTCGAAAAGGTTGTATTCGTCGTAATCGGTCGCGTAGAGATAGAGCGAGGCGATGTAGACCTTTTCGGCAACACTCACCAGATAACAGAAGGCGAAAAGACAGAGGAAGAGCAATATTCCAACGCTCGTCCCGGCGATCACCGGAACGGCGCCGCCACCGGCCGCGACAACCAGAGCCCCCACCCCGAAGACCGCGAGGAGAAAGAGGAACACGCCGACCCCGGTGATGATGTGCAGTCCGGCAAAGCCGATGAGGGTTTCCCCCCAGGTGCGGCGGATGATCGACGCGGAACGCTTCAGCGCGGTGAAGGGGTTGGAGAGCTCCGGATCGCAGACGATCGCCGGAACGGCGAAGACCGACGCGACCGCCCAGACCACGCCGATGAGTTTGAGCACGATGCGGCCGACCAGCCCGGCGCGCCTCTCCAGCACGCTCAGAATGATGCCGATCGTCGAGGCGAGCAGCGACCAGAAGAAGATCGCCTTCAGCCGGTAGAGGGCGTAGCCGAAGCCGCGGGAAACCGAGACGTTCTCCCCGCTGAGCCCCCGGATGATCTCGCTGAAGAAGGCGGTGTTGCAGAAGTTCACCACCGTCATGCAGAAGAGATAGACCAGTGCGAAGATCGCAAAAACGACCGCGTTCAGCGCCGGATTCCCCTCCTCCGTGCCGGAGTCGGCGAAGGCGGCCTGCACCCCTTCCGGCGAACCGTTGGCGGCGAAACAGATCACGCCGGCAATGCCGGCGATGATGAAGACGAGCAACAGCAGCATCGCGCAGGCGGAGAGGAGGGGAAAGATCAGCAGTTTCTTCTCTTTCCCGATCAGAGTGAGAGATTTGCGGAAGATCTGCCAGCTTCGGGTCAACTTTCTCATGAATCCCTCCTGTTCTCCGGGGATTCCGGAGGGGGCGGAACCTCCCTCCGGCAGATCCCGGTCGCGAAAACCGCTGTTTTTCCGTTACTCCTTGTCGTCGCAGTCGCAGTCACACTCGCAGTCGCAGTCACAGCCGCAACCGCACTCGTCATCCTCCTCATCGGAGCAGACGAAGTGATCCTGAATGCGGGCGAGGACCCCCTCCGGCGTGAATCCGAACTCCTCGGCGAGCTTCTTGTAGGGAGCCGACGCGCCGAAGTGGTCGAGGCCGATGGCGAGGCCGTCGCGGCCGATGAACCGCTGCCAGCCGTAGGTGGTTCCGGCTTCGATCGAGACGTAGCAGGGGCACCAGCTCGGGAGGATCTCCTCCTGATAGGCCTCATCCTGCTGCAGGAAGAGCTCCTGCGACGGCATCGAGACCACCCGGACGCCGACCCCCTTCTCCCGCAGGAGCTGCGCGGAGCCGAGCGCGAGGTTCACTTCGGAACCGGTCGCGACCAGGACGATGTCGAACTCCTCGTCGTCGCTGACCACGAATGCGCCGCGGGCGACGTCGACCTTCGCCGCGGTTTCGGCGTCGTAGGGAGCGAGATCCTGCCGGGTGAGCAGCAGCGCGACCGGTCCCTTCGCCTGAAGCGCGACCGCCCACGCCTGCGCCACTTCGTGCGCTTCGGCCGGACGGATCACCGTCAGGTTCGGAATGGTGCGGAGCATCGCGATCTGTTCGATCGGCTCGTGGGTCGGGCCGTCTTCGCCGACGTAGAAGGAGTCGTGGGTGAAGACGTAGATCTCATGCAGATTCTGCAGTGCGGCGAGGCGGATCGCCGGCTTCATGTAGTCCGAGAAGACGAAGAAGGTCGAGGTGTAGGGAATCGCGGTGCCGAAGAGCGCCATACCGTTCCCGGCCAGCCCCATCGCCAGTTCGCGGATGCCGAAGTGGATGTTCCGCCCGGCGCGGTTGTCGGCGGAGAAGTCGCCGCCGTCCTTGATGTTGGTCTTGGTCGAGGGCGCGAGGTCGGCGGCCCCTCCGAAGAGCGACGGAACCAGCGCCGCCGCCCGCTGCAGAACCGCCCCGGAGGAGGCGCGGCTGGCGACCGGCTTGTCGACCGGAGCGACCTTGAGCAGCTCTTCGGCGATATTTTCCGGCACGGTGCGGTTGACGTAGCTCATGATCAGCGCGGCACGCTCCGGATCGGCTTCGAGGAACTTCTGGTATTTCGCCTCCCATTCGGCGGCCTCCTTCTCCAGCTCCGCGACGCGGGCGTCGCAGAAGGCGCGCACCTCGTCGCTCACCGTGAAGGGTTCGGCAGGCATGCCGAGGTTCCGGCGGAGCGCCTCGACCTCCTCCTCGCCGAGCGGTTCGCCGTGGGCGCTGGATTTGCCCTGCTTGTTGGGCGCGCCGTAGCCGATGCTGGTCTTGCCGATCACCAGCGTCGGGCGGCCGTCGGAGCGGAGCGCCTCGGCCAGCGCGGCGTCGCATTTGGCGATGTCGTTGGCGTTGTCCAGCCGGATGACCCGCCAGTTGTAGGCGGCGAACCGGGCGGCGACATCTTCGGAGAAGGCGAGATTGGTTCCGCCTTCGATGGTGATGCTGTTGTCGTCGTAGAAGACCACCAGTTCATCGAGGGCGAGGTGGCCGGCGAGCGAGGCGGCTTCCGAGGTGCACCCCTCCATCATGCAGCCGTCGCCGGCGATGATGAAGATGCGGTTGTTCATCAGCCCGGACTCCTCCAGCCCGGTCTTGGCGGCGAAGTAGCGCTTGGCGATCGCCATGCCGACGCCGGAGGCGAATCCGCTGCCGAGCGGACCGGTGGTGATGTCGACGCCGGCGGTGTGGCCGTACTCCGGATGGCCCGGGGTGCGGCTGTTCCACTGGCGGAAGTTGCGGATCTCCTCCATCGAAAGCCCGTAGCCGAAGAGGTGGAGCAGGCTGTACTCCAGCATCGAACCGTGTCCGGCGGAAAGGATGAAGCGGTCGCGACCGAGCCAGTTGGGATTCTTCGGGTTGTGACGCATGTACTTGTACCACAGCGTGAACGCGAAATCCGCGCAGCCCAGCGGCATGCCCGGATGGCCCGACTTCGCTTTCTGAATCGCTTCCGCGGAAAGCATCCGGATCGTATTGGCCGACTGCAACGCTTTTTCGAGATCGAACATCATTCCCTGAAATCCTTTCTTTTTTCCTGCCGGAACTGGCAATTTTCCCGTTTTCGCGCTATTTTTACTATAATACCTATAAACTAACACGGCAATCCCGCAAAAACAAGTGCGTTCATGAAAATATGACAGAGCGTTTCATCACTTCGACACTGAACAAACGCGATACGGCAAAGGAGCAGAGCCTGCGGCCGCCGAAATTCGCCGACTTCCCCGGCCAGCCCCGCGTAAAAGAGCAGCTGGAGCTCTTCGTCAAGGCCGCCCGGGCGCGCAACGAGGCGCTCGACCACATCCTGCTCTGCGGTCCGCCGGGGCTCGGCAAGACCACCCTCGCCTACATCATCGCCAACGAACGGGGCACCAACCTCAAGAGTTCGAGCGGCCCGGCCATCGAGAAACCCGGCGACCTCGCCGGCCTCCTGACCGCGCTCGAACCCGGCGACGTCCTCTTCATCGACGAGATCCACCGGCTCAATTCGACGGTCGAAGAGTATCTTTACAGCGCGATGGAGGACTTCTTCATCGACATCATGCTCGAACAGGGCGCCGGCGCCCGCTCCATCCGGCTGACGGTGCCGCACTTCACGCTGATCGGCGCCACCACCCGGCAGGGGATGATCTCCGCGCCGCTGCGGTCGCGCTTCGGGCTGACCATGCGGCTCGACTACTACGATCCGGAAAGTCTCGCGCAGATCCTCCGCCGTTCCGCCGGAATCCTCGGCATCGAGATCGACGACGAAGGCGCCATGGAGATCGCCGGGCGCTGTCGCGGCACCCCGCGCATCGCCAACAACCTGCTCCGCCGCGCCCGGGACTACGCGCAGGTGCGCGCCGACTCGGTGGTGACCGGCAAGGTGGCGGCGGAGGCGCTCGAGATGCTCCAGATCGACAACGACGGGCTCGACGAGATGGACCTGCGGATTCTCGAAGTGATCATCTCCAACTTCCACGGCGGCCCGGTCGGGCTCAAGAACATCGCGGTCTCGGTGGGCGAGGAGGAGGATTCGATCGAAGATGTCTACGAGCCCTTCCTGATCCAGAAAGGGTTTCTGGTGCGTACGCCGAAGGGGCGCGTGGCCACCCCGAAAGCGTGGAACAAGCTGGGCCTTTCGCCGCTCCGGGGCGGCCGGGGCGACGACCAGCCGGAACTTTTTTGAACAACATACCAGACGGAGGATAACATGCCGGCAAAATGGGTTCAGTCACTGTTGAAGCTTCAGGCGAACGATCTGCGGATCCGCGACCTGGAACAGCGCATGAAGCTGCTCCCCTCCGAGATGAATGCGCTCAAGGCGAAGCGCGACCAGCTGGTCGCCTCGACCGCCGCGGCGGCGGAGGCGGCGCACAAGGTCGAACGCGAAATCAAATCCGCCGAATCGGAGATCGCCCGCCTGACCGATGAGAGCCGCAAACTTCAGCAGCAGTCGGCGATGGTCAAGAAGAACACCGAATATCAGGCGATGCTCAACACCGTCGCCCTCAACAAGAACAAGATCGGCAAACTCGAAGGGGACGTGATCGAACTGCTCGACAAATTCGAGGAGGCGAAGGCGCAGTACCGGAAGATCAAAGCCGCCAACGACGCGGCGGTCAAGAGCGCCCGCGCCGAGTTCGAGGAGCTGATCGCCTTCGCCGGCGAGATCAAGCAGGAGATCGCCAGACTCCAGGAGGCGCGCCCCGCGCTGATCCACGGCGTCGACAGCGAAACCCTCAGCCGCTACAACACCCTGCTCAAGGGGCGCAACGGCGGAATTCCGCTGGTGAAGATCGAAAACGGCATCTGCGGCAACTGCCACCTCCGGATTACGCCGCAGGCGATGAACGGCATTCAGAAAGGGGTTGTTACCTACTGCGACAACTGCCAGCACATCATCTACGACGAGGAGGTTTCCGAATAGTCCATGGAGAAGGCGCCGGAACACGAGCCCCGCGACATGCGCGAACTCATCTACCGCGGCGTGGAGTCCGAGGAGCTGGACTACAAGGCGGCGATGAGCTGGACCGCCATGAGCCGGGCGGCGCGGGCGAAGATCGTCCGCCACTGCCTCGCGCTGGCCAACACCAAGGGCGGCTACATCGTCATCGGCGTCGGCGAGGACGCCTCCGGCCACCCCTCGGTCTACCAGGGGCTGACGCCGGAGGAGACCCACTCCTTCGACCCCTCGACGGTGGGGCCGTTCATCAACCGCTACGTCGAGCCGCCGATCGACCTCACCGTCGAGCGGCCGCTGGTGGATGGCAGGCGGTACGCGGTGCTGGTGGTCCGCCCCTTCCGGAACCTTCCCCACGTCTGCACCGCCAGCATCGAGAACGAACTGCAGACCGGCATGTTCTACATCCGCACCAGCGACGCTTCGAGCCGCCCCGCCTTCCGCGCGGTCGAGATGCATGCGCTGATCCAGCGGGCGCTGCGCAACCAGCGCGAGGCGCTCGGCAGGATGCTGCGCGGCATCCTCTACGAGAGCCGCGACACCGTCCGGCAGGGGGCGGACTTGAGCGAATTCCGCGACGCGGTCAGCCACGCCCAGCTCTTCTTCAAGCGGCGCAAATCGCCCCCGCCCGGTGTGCCGGCGGTGCTCTTCAACTTTCAGGTGATTCCGCCGGAGTTCGATGAGGAACACTTCACGCTCAGCCGGATCCGCCGGGCGGTCGGCGACGCCTGGACACTGCTGGCCTCCTCCGGCTTCATCGAGCCGGGGGAGCTGGAGAAGTGCTACCTGACCAACGTCTCTCTGCGGTCGCTCCCCGAAGGGCGGCTCAAGATGTGGCAGGTGTTCAAGTCCGGCCTCTTCCACTACATCGCCTACTGGCCGGTGCCGCACCACCTTCTGCCCTACAACCAGCTCGCCACCGCCCTTTCGGAGGCGGTCTGTTTTCTCGGCAAACTCTACACCGAGCTGGGGTACGCCGAAGAGCTGCTCACCCTCCGGCTTACGCTGGAGGGAACCGAGGAGCTCAAGCTCAAACTCGCCGGCAGGGACGGCGGGGAGTTCCGCTGCCGGATTCCGGAGATCGCCGTGGAGATCCGGCGCTCCGCCGCCGACCTCGCCAGCGGCTGTGAAATGCACGCCTCCCGGCTGATCCGCGAAGTGACCGAGCGCTTCAATCTGCCGGACCAGTATCTGCAGAACCTCCCCCGGGAGATCCGCCGCCATCTGGAGAAACGGTAGAGATCATGATTATTCCGGCTGGATTTTTTCCGCCCGGCGAAGAGCCGGAGCCCGGGGAGTTCGACTGCGAATTCAACCCCGAAGAGTTCGATGTTCCGCCCGAGTTTTTCGAAGCGGAAGAGCTCCCGCCGATCCGCCCGCTGTGCGAGGAGTTCTTCGCTCCGGGCGGTCCGCTCCGGCAGGCGGCGGCCCGCGGGGGCAGGCCCTACGAGTTCCGGCCGCAGCAGATCGAGATGGCCGGCGCCATCGCCGACGCGCTCAGCGAAGGCGGCAACCTCTGCGTCGAAGCCCCCACCGGCGTCGGCAAGAGTTTCGCCTATCTGGTGCCGCTCATCTACCGTTCGCGCAGCCGCGGCCGCCCGGCGATCATCTCCACCGAGACGATCAATCTGCAGGAACAGCTGATCGACAAAGACATTCCGCTGTTGCGCGAACTTACCGGCGTCGATTTCCGGGCCGCCCTCGCGAAGGGGCGGCACAACTACCTCTGCCGCCGCCGGCTCTCCCTGCTCAGCGGCGAACAGCGGGATGCATTGCTGCCCGCGCCCTCGCTCGCGCTCGACCTCGACCGGATTGTCAAATGGCTCGAGCGCGGCGCCGACGGCAACCGCGATTCGATCGATTTCCGGATGGAGGCGGCGACCTGGAATCTGGTCTGCTGCGAAACCGGCAACTGTCTCGCCAAGAAGTGTCCGTTTTTCCGCAACTGCTGTTACTTCAAGGCGCGGCAGGAGTGGGAGAGTGCCGACATCGTCGTGGCGAATCACGCGCTCTTCTTCACCGACCTGGCGATGCGCTGCGCCGGAGGAAACGCCGGAGCACTGCTGCCGAACTACGGCGCGGTGCTGATCGACGAGGCGCACACGCTCGAAAACAACGCGGCCGAACACCTCGGACTGCACCTCTCGCGCGCCGGAGTGATCGCGACGTTGAACCGGCTCTACAACCCGGATTCCGCGCGGGGGCTGCTGATGCGGCAGGGCTACCCGCCCGAACTGCGCGGCGCGGTGGCGGAGGCGCGCGACGAGGCGTACGGATTCTTCACGCCGTATGAGAACTTTCTCGCCGAGCGGGGGGAAAATGCCCGCGAGGTGAGCGATCCCGCCCGCTTTCCGAACCGGCTGAGCGGGAAACTGCTCCAGCTCTGCCGGGCGCTGGAGGCGGAGATCGACGAGGAGGACGACGCGTCGTTCCGGGCGGAACTGGAGGCACAGTTCTCCCGCTGCCGGGAGTTCATCGACGCGATCGACAGCTTCACCTCCCGCTCGATTCCGGAGTCGGTCTACTACGCGGAGAAGGACCGCCATTCGGTGGTGCTGCACGCGGCGCCGCTCAACGTGGCGGAGATTCTCGGCGAGGTGCTGTTCAACCAGGATTTCCCGGTGATGCTGTGCAGCGCGACGCTGAGCGTGCGCCGGAGCTTCGACTACTTCCGGAAACGGACCGGATTCCGGAACGGCAAAACGCTGCTGCTCGACTCGCCGTTCGGCCCGGACCAGGCGAAGATCTACATCTCCCGCAACATGCCCGATCCGAGTTCGGAACATTTCAATGCCGCGCTCGCCGGTGAGATTCCCCGTTTCATCGAGCTCACCCACGGCAAGGCGTTCGTGCTCTTCACCAGCTACCAGTCGTTGCGCTACTGCACCGACGCACTGCGCGGCTACTTCTCCGAAAGCGGCATCCGGCTGCTGGTGCAGGGGGAGAATCTGACCCGCTCCGGACTGCTCCGGGAGTTCCGCGAAGACATCGATTCGGTGCTCTTCGGCACCGACAGCTTCTGGACCGGGGTGGATGTGCCCGGCGAAGCGCTGAGCAACGTGATCGTCACCAAGCTCCCCTTCGCCTCGCCGGGACACCCGCTCATCCGGGCGCGCATGGCGCGGATCGAAGCGGAAGGGCGCAGCTCCTTCACCGAATACAGTCTGCCGGAAGCGGTGCTGAAGTTCCGGCAGGGGGTGGGGCGGCTGATCCGGAGCCGCAGTGACCGCGGCATCATCGTCCTGCTCGACCGCCGTGTGCTCACCAAGAATTACGGCAGACTCTTTCTCGACTCGCTCCCCTATCAATTCGAACAGATGTGACCGGCCGCCTCCCGGCGGGCGTCGCGGCGGTATCCGGCCGGCGTGCAGAGCAGTTGTTCGCGGAACACCCGGTGGAAATACTCCGGCGACCGGAATCCGGCCTCGAAGGCGAGCTCCTTGAGCGGCATGTCGGTGTTCGTCAGCAGAAAACAGGCGCGGTTGAGCCGGATTCCGGTCACGTAGGCGGAGAAGCTCATCCCGGTCGCGTCGCGGAAGAGTTTCCCCAGATGGTTGGGGGAGAGCGAGAGCTCCGCGGCGAGCGCCGTGAGCGAAGCGTCATCTCGGCAGTGTTTCTGCACCCACGCCGCGGCGCTCCGGACCAGCGGCGGCGGAGCGACGTATCCGGGGTCCGCCTTCCGCACGACCTCGATCAGCAGTTCGAGCAGAAGCGCCCCGGTCCAGGCGCGGGCGAAGAGCTCCTCCGGGCGGGCGGTTGCCAGCATCTCAAACTTCCGCAGAGGCGAAGCGAGCTCCTCCGCCGGGAAGCGGCAGCAGAGCGAACGGGTCTCCAGCAGAAAGCCGATCTCCTCCGGCAGCGAGTCGCCGCGAAAGGAGAGGTTGGCGACCTCCACCTCCGTTTCGCAGGAGATGCCGTGGCTGTCGATGCCGCCGATCAGCCAGCACTCCCCGGCGGAAAAGGGGAGGGCCCGGCCGTGAATCCGGTGGAGGCCGCGCCCCCGGGTCACAATCTCCAGCTCGTAGAAGTTGTGCCGGTGGAGAATCGTCTCATGCCCCGCCTCCAGCCGGTGAAATCCTGCCTCCAGCCCGGACCAGCCCGGCAGTCCGTTTTTCAGAAACACCCCGGCCATGCGCGGCGTCGCTCCTCGGTTTGCATTGCGTCTCTTGTCACTCCTCTACCAATACCACGGAAGCGGAGCGATTGCAAGTCCGGGCGGAGGGCCCGAGGTTGATTTTTCGGGGATGCGGGGTATATTAGCCCGCAGGAGGTGGGTTCCGTGGAATCGTCCGGCGTACCGTTTTCTCTTTCATTGCGGCTGTGGGAGTATCACCGCCATGACCGGCGGATTGAACTGCCCATGCATTCGCATCTCTTCTGGCAGCTCAACATGGCCGAAGCCGGCACGGCGGAGTTCGTCACGCCCGACGCGCCGCCCCGGGAGCTCTCCGCCGGAGCGCTGCTTTTCGTGCCCCCCCGCCGGGAACATCTGCTCCGGTACGGCGACGAGCCCTTCGTCGGGTTCTCGTTCAAGATGGAGGTGCGCGGCATCGAGGATGACGGAAGTCCGCCGCTGCTGATTCCGCCGGCGCGGGAGAATGCCGGCTGCATCAACGCCGTCCGCGAACTTCTCACCGCGACCTTCCCCAACAGCCGCCTCTTCAACGGCGAAAATCTGCTCTGCGACGACGACGACTACACACTGCTGGTCGAATCGCTGCTTTCCGGACTCTTCCGCCGCTTCGTCCTCGGCGACGCCGACACTCGTCCGCCGCTGCTCCGCCGTCTCCGGCAGCTGCTGCACCAGCGGCACGGGCGGCCGCTCTCCGTCGCCGAACTCGCCCGCCACTGCAACTATTCGCCCGGCCACCTCTCCGAACTGATCCGCCGGGAGTGCGGCGAAACCGCCAAGACGATGATCGACCGGGAGCGCGCCTCGATGGCCCGCCACTACCTCGAATTCTCCGACATGAACATCGGGGAGATCGCCGCGCACATGGGGTTTGCCAGTCTGTTCGCCTTCTCCGGATTTTTCCGCCTTCACCACAACTGCTCGCCGCGCGCGTTCCGCGCCGCCTGCCGGGCCGGATTGAAACCCGACTCCGGCCCGGCGATTCAAAATCCCTGATTTTCGTATCTTTTCCTGAAAACATGAATAACGCTTCCGCGGGAAGTGCGTTACATTCTCCTTGAAACAACCACGATCAAGGCATAGTATGAATCAGGAAAAACGTCATTATCTCGCCCTGCTCGACCGCGCCCTGCTGTTCGCCGCCCGCCACACCGATCCGGCCGGACGCATGACCGTCGACGGGGAAATCGACTGCAAGGACTCCGGCTGGCTGGTGCTCGGCGGCGCCATCCGCGGCCTCGAAGCCGGGTGGACCATCGGCGAATTCGACCTCGCCGACCTCTGCCGTCGCTGGACGCTCGCGTCGGTGCGCGTCGACGACACCCGCAGCGCCTGGACCACCTTCGCTCTGCTCTACACCCTCTATCTCACCGGCGGGAACGACGGCCCGTTCGCCCGCTCGTTTTCCTCCGCCGAACGGGCGGAGCTGGATCGCTTTCTGCTTCAGATCGACATGCACTACCTCTACGAAGCGTCGCGCAACTACCGGGTGGCGGCGGCCATCATCGACGCCCTGCGGCTCCGCTTCGGCTACATCGAGCAACCGGAACTGCCGATCGAGGAGAACATCGACGCCATGCTCTCCGGCTGCCTCGGGAACGGTTTCTTCAACGACGACGACTGCCGCGGCAGCCGCGCCGACCGCCGGATCGACGCCTACAGCGCCGAAATCATCGGGCTGTTGCTCCACTTCGACGAGATCTTCGACTTCGCCAGCTGCCGTCACGAAGAGATCATGGAGATCTGCCGGGAGTTCTGCCGCGATGGGAAATTCCTGATCGACGCCGACGGGGAGTTCGCCAAGTGGGGGCGTTCCCTGCGGGGCGAGGCCGAGGCCAAGAAGATCTTCCTCTGGGAGTTCGCCGAGGCGCACGGCCTTGTCGCGCAACCGGGCGACGGCGTCGCTGCGGCCCGGGCCCAGCTCGAATTCTTCGCCCGTTACGGCATCGACGAAACCGGCAGGATCGGTTGCGACAAGGCGTTCAACCGGGGCATGCGCGACGAGTACACCACCCAGGTGCAGGCGCAGGGCTACGGCGTCTACGGGCTGGCGATGGCGCTCAAATGGTGCGCGCCCGGACCGCGGCCGGAACCACTTCCACTGCCGGCGGAGAAGGAGAGTTTCGTAAAATATCTCCCCGGCCCCGCCATCGTCTGCGCCTCCGGCCGCCGGAGCGGAATCCACTATATTCTCCCCCTCGCCAACCGGATGACCAAGAACATGTTCTTCTGGCACAACCGGATCACCGGCGAGAACGACGTCGAGGTCGATGTGAGTGCAAAATTCATGCCGCTGCCATACTTCGGCCGGAAGATTCCCGCCCCCTACGCCGGGCCGCAGCTGCCCTTTCTGCCGATGCTGCGCACCGCGGCGGGCGTTCTGCTCGTGCCGCGCAACCTCGATGAAACCGGCCCGCAGGCCGTCGAGGAACCCGGCGCGGTCCGGTGCCGGACGGAGTACGCCTTCTGCCCGGTGCGGGAGTACCGCCCCGCCGTCGAACTCGCCTTTTCCGCAACGCTGGTCTGCCGCCCGGCGGAGCTGGAGTGGGAGTTCCGTTTCCGGGGAAGCTGGCCGGAAGGAAGTTCCGTTGAACTCCATCTCTTCGAGCCGCTGCCCGAATGCGCAATCCGCGTGGAGTGCGAACTATGCGGTGCGGACGCGCGATGGAGCACGAAGGAGTGCGCCCCCTCCATCTACGGTCCGGCGACGCTGGCCCGGGTCGCCCGGGTCGCCCCCTGTGACACACTTTCTCTTCATGTGAGGTATTGCCATGTCTGAATTCTACCGTTACGGCGCGGTTCTGCTGCTCGACGAGGAACAGACCGCCGAAGAGCTCCGCGCCGCGTGCGCCGCGATGCGTTCGCTCGCGATGAACACCGTCGTCATCTGGCCGCCGGTCTTCTACCATGACGGGGCGTACTGCTTCCGCCGCCAGCGGGAACTGCTCGACGCCGCCGCGGCCGAGGGGCTCGACGTGATCGTCGAACTGCACGGGCAGGTCCCGAACCTCGAATTCTATCCGGATTTTTTGCCGGTCGACGAGGTGATGGTCCGCAACGCCGACGGGACGCCCGCGCCGGGGCAGAACGGGCTCGGCGAGCTCAATTACAACCATCCCGCCGTCCGGAAGGAGATGAAGCGCTTTCTCGAAGCGGCGGCCGCCGCGCTCAAGGACCACCCCGCCCTCGCCGGGTGGGACGTGTGGAACGAGAGCCACTTTCTGAGTTTCGACCCGTGGACGCTCGCCGAGTTCCGCCGCTTCCTCGAACGCAAGTACGGCACCATCGGCGAACTCAACCGGGTGTGGAGGAAAAGCTACACCGACTTCTCCCAGCTCCGGATCGACCCGGTGCTCTGGGCGTCGATCATGCCGGAGGTGGATCTGCAGGAGTTCCGCACCGAAAACCTCGCCGGACGGTGCGCGGAGTGGACGCGAATTCTCAAGGCCGCCGATCCGGACCATTTCGTCATCGCCGACAACGTGATGAGCAACGCGGCGTGGAGCGAATTCGACCGCGGCACCGACGACTGGAAGCTGGCGCAGGCGGTCGACCGCTTCGGCATCTCCTTCTACCCGAAAACCGGCGGGCGGCTGCTGCGCGATAACGCGCCCTGGCTCCGCGCGCTCACTTTCGACGCGGCGGCGGCCGCCGGCGGCGGAACCTTCCTCGTCTCGGAGATGCAGAGCCACTACTACTCCGAACTCTTCACCGCCGAACGGGTCTCCTCCGAAGAGCTCGTCTGCTGGAATCTCGAAGCGCTGATGCACGGCGCCTGCGGCTGCATCTACTGGAAATGGTCCCCCTTCAAAACCGGCCTCCAGCTCGGCGGCCGCGGCCTCACCCTCGCCGACGGGAGCTTCTCCCCCCGCGCCGGAGCGGTGAAACGCTTCGGGGAGCTCCTCCGCAACCATCCCGATCTCCACTGTCTCAAGCCGTTCGCCCGCGCCGCACTGCTCTACGACCGCACCGCCAACTTCATGGTCAAGGCGGTCAACGCCAAAGTGCGCCACATCATCGGCGACAACCAGCCGGCGGAGGCGCGGTTCGGCGTCTATCGCCGCGCCTTCGAGCGGAACATTCCACTCGCCGTGCTCACGCCGGAGACGCTGGAGCTCGACGGAATTTCTGTGCTCTTCCTCCCCTACGCGATCAAGCTCGACGACCGGACGGCGGAAACGCTCCGCGAATTCGTCCGTTCCGGCGGCACGCTGGTGGCGAGCTACCCCTTCGGCGACTTCGACGGCGAAGGGAAACTCCACCGGGAGATTTCGGGCGGACCGCTCCACGATCTGGTCGGCGCAAAACACCTCGACATCGACGACGACGGGCTCGAACTGCTCGAACCGGCGGGGGATTGCACCGTTCTCTCCGAACGGCCCTTCCTCTCGCTCCGCTCCTTCGGCCGCGGCATGGTCTGCTACGCCGGAGCGCCGGTCTGGAACGGCGACGCACACGACGACACCTGCCGGAATATTTTCGACCTTCTGACGGAGAAACACCCCGAACTGGTCGCGGTCCGGGCAAATCAGCCGGTCACCCGCGCCCGCGGGCGGGAAGCGGAATACCTCTTCGTCGCCGGCGACGGGGAGGGATCCTGCTGTGAAATCGAACTCGACGAGCCGCTCTCGGCGGAACTGCTCTTCGGCGAAGGGGAACTGCTCCGCAGCGGGAGACAACTTCAGCTCAAGGGAGCGAAGAACGCGCTCCTCCGGCTCCGCCCGGAAACGCCCTCGCTGCCGTCGCTGTTCCAACTCGGCAGGAACCGGGTGTGGCGCACCTATCTCGGCGGCCGCACGCTCGACGAGATCTCCGGCGTCGAACCGCCGCAGGACGGACACTTCCCGGAAGAGTGGCTCCTCTCCGACACCGCCGCGATCAACCCCGGCCGCGCGCCGGAGGGGATCACCCCCGTCCGGCTCGGGGAGAGAATCGTTCCGCTCACCGAACTCTTCGCCCGCGCGCCGGAGTATCTGCTTGGAAACGCGCACCGCAGACGGTTCGGCGACCACGCGGGCGTACTGGTGAAGTACCTCGATTCGGCAATCCGGCTTCAACTGCAATGCCACCCGACGGTGGAGTTTGCGAAGCGCTTTCTGCACTCCGACTCCGGCAAGACCGAAGGGTACTGCATCCTCGGCACCCGGCCCGGAGCGGACGCCGCTGTCTACCTCGGATTCCAGCGGCCGCCGTCGAAGGAGCAGTTCCGCCGGATGATCGAAACGCAGGACATCGAGGCGATGCTCGGCTGTTTCGACCGGATTCCAGTCCGCCCGGGGGATCTCTTCCTGGTTCCCGGCGGACTGCCCCACGCCATCGGCGAAGGGGTGTTCATGATCGAAATCATGGAGCCGACCGACTTCGTCGTCCGGCTCGAATTCGAGCGCGACGGCTGCGTCCTGCCGGAGGAGGCGCGCTTCATGGGGCGCGACATCGATTTCGCGCTGTCGATGTTCGACTTCACCGCCTACCCGGCCGACGAGGTGAGACGACGCTTCTTCGTGCGGCCGCGCCCGGCGGAACAGTGCGGAAAATCGCTCCGCAGCGTGCTCTTCGACCGGAGCATCACCGACCGGTTCCGCATGGAGAAGTTCGACATCCGCGGCAAAGCCGCCTTCGCCGGCGAAGGGCTCCGCCTCCTCATCGTCACCGCGGGCGGAGGAACACTCCGCGCGGGCGGCACCGAACTGCCGCTCCGCCGCTTCGACCGGGTGCTGGTTCCGGCCGGAACTCCGGTCGTGGAGTTCGAAAGCTCCGGCGGCATGGAGCTCGTCCAGGCCGCGCCGCCCGCCCCCTGACGGGAGGTCGCCCGCCGGCCGCCGTCACGCGCCGTCGCAGCGCGAAAATGCCGCATTCGAAAGCCGCGCCAGAAAGAAAAGGGGGGCGGCATACCGCCGGAAAATTCCTGTAATTACCTGAGAGAAAACAGATTGCATGGTATTTTACAGGGAAATTCTGTCGCAATCCATATAATTTCTGGTCGTATTCCATATAGTATTTCTCGAAATGGATTTGATTTTTCGGTTGAATTTGGTCATACTTATAGACATGTACTGAATTGCAGTTCTTCTGAAAAAAATCATGGAACTGACGTTTCCCGTATTAACAAGTTGTATGGAGACGAACCGATGAAAATCAAAATTCTGCTGGCGGCAACTCTTTTTTCCTGGATTGCAACGGCATCCGGACCGCTTTCGCTCTCCCCCGCCGGAGCGCTCACCGTCGATGGCGGCGTCAGCCGTCTGGAGTGGCTCTTCGTCCGGGAAGGCTGGAGCGGAACCTCACGGATGACTGCGAAAACATTTCTTCCGAGCCGCTCCGAGAAAAACCGCCTCTCCGGCGAATGGCTCGTCCCCGGCGGCCGCTTCAACTGCGATATGGAACTGCGCTCCGAAGGGGACGGCAGTTATCGTTACTCCGCCGGATTCACTTCACCCAGGCCGGTCGGCACCGCCATGCTGGCGCTGATTCTGACGCTGCCGACTTCCGTCAGTCAGATCTCGGTCGAAGCGAATGGCAAGGAGATCATTCTCCCGGCAGAGTTCAGGAAGCTGGTCCCTTTCGAAGCGAGAAAATTCACAGCCCGCACCTTCCGCTTCCAGGACGGCGAATACCGGATTACCCTTCGCGGCGACTTCGGCATCCGTATTCAGGACGACCGGAAGTACCGGCAGAACAACTTCTCCATCCGCTTCTATCCGGCCCGGTCGGAGGGGACAATCTCTCAATCGGAACTCTCCCTCTCCATCACATTGGAAAAGCTCGAATCCACCCCGGTCGACATCCGGCAGGCGGCCAATATGGGCTTCCGCGATGAAACCGCCGACGACGGCAGAGGCGGCTGGAGCGATCAGGGGCCGAACAACGACTTCCGTTCCATGACGACCGGAAAACAGAAATTTGCCGGCGTCACCTACGAGGTGATCGATCCGGCCGCAAACGGCGGGAAAAGCTGCATCGTCGTCGCCGATCCGAAATTCCGGAAGGTTCCGCCGACGAAGCCGGTCGAACTTGCCGGAACACACTCCGGGCGCTGGCTCTATCTGCTCCACGCCTCGGCATGGACCCCGAAATTCGGCGACCCCATCGGAGAAATCACCGTGGATTATGCGGACGGAAAAACACAGCGCATCCCGGTGATCTCCGGGCGTGACTGCGGCAACTGGTGGCGCCCGGCGGATCTCGACAACGCCGCGGTCGCCTTCAGCGATGACCGCAACGGCGAACGGGTCGGCGTCTACTCCTCCGGATTCCGACTCGACGGTGAAGCCCCCCGGCGAATCACCTTCACCCCGGCCACCCACTCCGTCTGGATGATCGCCGGCGTCTCGTTCACGACGCAGCGGGTGCTCCCCTCCCGACCGGAACCCTTCGTCGTCCGCGAAGGAGAACGCTGGACCCGACTCGACACCGGCGATACCATCCTCAAAGGCTCCCCGCTCGACCTCTCCGGCACGCTCGACGCCCCCGCCGGCAAACACGGGCGCGTCTTCATCCGCAACGGAAAGTTCACCTTCGAAAAACAGCCGGACCGGCGCATCCGCTTTCTCGGCGTCAACCTCTGTCACCAGCACTGCTTCATGCCGCACGATACGGTCGACCGCATCGTCGAACGGATCACCCGGCTCGGCTACAACTCCGTCCGGCTTCACCACATCGACCGGAAAATTCTCGCGGCGAAAGCCCGGGATTCCTTCACCTTCGACCCCGAACGGCTCGACCAGCTCTTCTATCTCTGGGCGAAGTGCCGCGAGGCGGGGCTCTATCTCACGATCGATCTCTACTCCATGCGGCCGATCCGGCCCGGCGACGGCATCGAGGAGCTGCCCCAAAGCCACGGCGGCCATGAGATCAAGACGCTGATTCCGCTCAGCCGCGGTGCCATGAACTCCTGGAAACGCTACGCGAAAAAACTGATGACCCTCCGCAACCCCTACACCGGCATGAGCATGGCGGAGGATCCGGCGCTCTATTCGCTCAACCTGGTCAACGAGGCCGCTCTGCCCGCCAGCTGGAACCGCTATCCGGCGCTGATTCCCTTCATCGAACAGCGCTACGCCGAATACCTCCGCGAACAGGGGCGCTACACCCCGGAACGGGCGCAGGAACGCGGCCCGGAATTCCATCGCTTCCTCATCGAAAAGGAGGCTGCCGCCCTGGAGGAGATGATCCGCTTCGTCAAGGAGGAGATCGGATTTTCCGGCGCGGTGACCAACTACAATTTCAACGAATGGAGCTATCTCCTGCCGCTGCGGGACCGGCTCGATTTCGTCGACAACCACTCCTATCAGGATCATCCCAATTATCCGCAGAAACAGTGGCAGCTGCCTGCGGTGTTCCGGCAGATCTCCTCCCTCGAAGAGTGGGGGCGTACGCCGGGGTTCCTCGCCCCCTCCCGTGAATTCGGCAAACCGTACACCATCACGGAAATGCAGTTCTGCAACCCGAACATCTACCGCTCGGAGGCCGGCACCGTCTTCGCCGCCGTTGCCGGATTGCAGGATTACGACGGCGTCTACCGCTTCAGCTATGGCGACACCTTCGAGTGGCAGGAGCCCCACTATTTCGCTCAGGACAACGAACCGGTCTCGCAGCTGACCGAGAAGATGCTCCACTTCCTCTTTCTGCGCGGAGACATCGCCCCCGCCACCGAAGCTGCCGCCTTCACCTGGCGCGAGTCGGCAAAGGGACCGGCCAGCCTTTCGACCGGATTTCCCGCCGACTTCCACAAGCTGGCGCTCTACGGAAGAATCGGCAATCTGAAGTTCCCCCGACAGCTGCCGGGGATCACCAGCCTCCCCGAGGGAAACCGTTGGGAAAGCGGCCTGCCCGACGGGTTCCGCCGGGCCCTCCAGACCATACGGAACAACGGAAAACTGGTCACGTTGTTCCGGAATTAGTCAGCGATCATGGTTGCCAACCCACTTCAACAGCTTTCTTTAAGGCCTGTTCCGAACTTGGAATTCAACAGATATTTGCCAGTTACAGCAACCCTAAAGGCAATGCCGATACAGAACAGGTTATTCGAACGCTCAAAGAAGATCTGGTTTGGCCGAGGGAGTTTGATTCTGTCGCCGACTTCGAGAAAGCTCTGAACAGATGGCAAAAGGAATACAACGAGGATTATCCTCACTCATCATTAGGCTACATGACGCCTTACGAATATGAAAGATGGTTTCAGGCGTCTGCTGCATAAAAGAGGAGTGGGCGGCATAAAGAACTCTCAAAAAATGAAATTTGCATTTTTTGAGAGTTCTTTATGCCGCCCTTGAAAAAAGGGGTGCATTACAAACAAAATTCGTTTTCATCCACAAAAAGAGATAGAAATGGGGAAAACGTTCCTGCAATTGCTGGAGTTGAAATTAATGAAATTCGGATGTACTCCATCGAAGGGAAAATGTATCTGGTTGCATTCCTGCTGATGTGTTTCTTCGTAAAGGAGGGGGAATATCCGCCTCCCGAACCGAAGAAAGGCAGCATGATCGCAACCTACTTCCGCGAATGCTTCAGCCTCTCGTTCTATCGCTGGTTCTTCCTCACGATGGCGTGCAACGACGCTTCGCTGGTCTGCCGTACGATGTTCAACTTCCTCTTCGCGAACAAGGATCTCGGACTCAACTTCGAACAGTACGGCAACATCATGAGCATCAACATGGTGATCTCGTTCTTCCTGTTGATCCTGATGGGATTTCTCGTCGACCGGTTCCATCCGCTCAGAACCTATCTCGCCGGCGCCGTGCTCATCATCGGCGCGAATATCTTCGGATTCTTTTTCGTCTGGGACTACACTTCATTTTTCATCGTTTCCATTCTGATTGCCGTTGTTTACGTGATCCAGAACGCGAGCAAACTGCCGATGTTCGTCGCACTGCTGCCGGGACAGAAGTACGGGCAGTTCTGTTCCGCAAATGCGATGGTCGTCTCCATCTTCCTGATTATCGCCAATGGTGTCGGCGGAAAAATCATCGACATTTTCGGCTACCGCTTCATCTTTGTCAGGGATTTCCTCTTCACCGGACTGGGGTTGATCGGGTTTATGATGGTCTATCGCGTCTGGAAACGCCGCGGCGGCAGAACCGGTTACACCGCTCCGGAAGCGGGACTTTGACCGCCGCCCGCACGGAATGACCGGTCGGGGGAGAGAGGCGCCCTTGCAGGCCGCTTTCTCTCCCCCGACCCTCTCTTCCAGAGGAATGCCGCGTCAGAACCGTTTCTTCCGGCGGTGTCCGAGGATCACTGCGAGCAGAGCGGCGATGATGATCCCGAGAATCACGCGCATCGCGGCCCGGTTGTCGCCCTCGTCCGGTTTCGGAGATTCCACCGTCTCCTCCTTCAATCTCTGTCCGCTGACCTCTTCATGTTGTTTTTTCTGCTGTTCGAGGGCGCGGGCCACCTGTTGCTCATACTCACGGCGCAGTTCGGGATTCTTCAGATGTTCCCGGATCATTTCGCGCAGCTTCTCGTTGCGGGTCGGAGGCAGATCGAATTTCTTCATGAGTTCGACGTGGGTTTCAGCGATCTGGCGGACGGTTTCGGCGTCGGCCTTCCAGTACCCTTTGCGGACGGTTTCGAGCATGACGGATGTCATTTCCTGAAGAGCTGACGGATTGTTTTCTTCGAAGAAATTGCGGATGTCGAGACCGAGTTTGTCGTCGATGTAGACCTCCTTGTACTCCTGCCACAAGTGGTCTTCGAGCATGTCCGGTTTCATGACTTCCCAGCCGAACGTATTGCGGAACACTTCGACAAAACTGCCCGTCGCGGGAGCGCCTTCCTTCATCATCTCCCTGATGTAGTTCGGGTTCAGCACGGTGCTGCGCGCCTCGACCATGGCGGCTTCGCCGGCCTCCTGCACGCGGGCGCGGCCCGGCGTGCGCAGGTCGTTGAAGTAGGCGCCCGGATCCTTGCCCGTCACATGGCGTACGGCGAGGCTCAATCCGCCGGTGAATTCATAGACGTGATCGAGCGAGAGCGGTCCCCAGCTGTTCGAAGAGCGCGACTGCACGACCGTGTCGGTATTTTCAAGCGCCGCCTGAAAGACGCCTCCGACATGTTCGCCCCAGTGTTCTTCCGTGTAGAGCGCGCCCATGTTGTTGAGATAGAGTTCGGCGATCTCTTTCGTATCCTCCCATTTCCCGCTGTTCTGCACCATGCCGGTGGCGCCGGAGCCGAAGTTGCCGTTCATGCCGCCGAAGAGCCGGGCGTGGCTGTACGACTTCGCGTCCTCTGGAGACATCCCGCTGGAAATCAACGCCTTGACGATCGCCAGAGATCCTTCCCGCACATAATTTCCAAATTCTCCGTCCGGATCGGTTGCGGCCAGGCGTACCGCCTTGTCGATCAGGCGCATGCGGCTGGTCGCCGCCCCCCGGAACTGGCCGGAGGTCTGGATCACCACGTCGATGCGCGGGCGTTTGAGTTCCGACATCGGGATGAGCCGTACATCCTGCACCCGGCCGCGCGAATCCCAGATCGGCTCGACTCCGAGCAGGAAAAAGATCTCTCCGATGTTCGTACCCTGCGTCCGGATGAACTCCCCGCCCCAGAGCGAAAAGCCGACTTTTTTCGGATATTCCCCGGTGGTCTTGAGTTTTTCGGCGATGAGCGCTTCGCCGAGCTGCCGCCCGACCGCGTAACTCTCGCGGGTCGGCGTACGTTCCGGGTCGATGCCGTAGAGGTTCTTCCCGGTCGGAACCGTGTCCGGATTCAGCACCGGGTCGCCGCCGGAAGTCGCCGCAAGATAGCCTCCGCCGAACGCGTTCACGATCGCATCAAGCTCCGCCGGAGTCGAACTCAGCAGGTCGGCGCGGGCGCGGAACGTAACCTCTTCAGGCTGCGGTTTCGTTTCCGGTTTCGCCGCCTCATTCCGGCGCATCCCGCTGCCGCTTGTATTGTTCAATGCGGCCATCATTTCGGGCGGGATGTCACGGCCGTCGGGGAGTTTGCCGCTCTGTATCATGCGGCGTACCTCTTCCGTATCGGATTGAGATTCGGAGGCGGCGGCCGGGGATGGGGGAAGGGGAGTCGCGCGTTTGAATTTTTCCGGATGCTTCAGCGTTTCCCTGGCACGTTCATGCGCCCGGGCGAGGTAGTGTTCGGTGAAGAAGGGGAGATCCCGGCGCCGCTCTTCCGTCACCTTTCCGGCTTCGAGATCGGCTTTGAAAAGCGCGTCGGCGATGGCGTCGACGGTCATGAGCCGGGCGGTCTCGTCCGCCTCTTCCGGCGTGTACGGGCGGCCGATGACGTACATCCCGCGGTTGACCTTCGCATCCTGGATCTCGTGCAGGAAGTTGTGCAGCTTGCTGAAATCCTCTTCGGTTGGCTTGCCGGAGGCGAATCCGGCGGAGAGTTTGAGGTCGCGGTCGTAGTGTTCCTTTGTGGCGATTTCGACGATCGACTTCACATATTCGGCCCTGAGCATCGGGTTTTCGGCGGCTTCATGCTGATCGAGTTTCTCGTGCAGTTGTGAGAGTGCTCCATAGCCGCCCGCCTGCATGAAGGGCGCGGTCAGGTGGCTCACCATGGTGGCGTAGCTGCGGCGCTTGGCGATCTGCGCTTCGCCGATGTTGTTGATGATGTAGAGGTAATAATGCGGAATCCCGCCTGCAAGCACGTCCGGCCAGTCGTAGCTCGAGAGCGCAACCTGTTTCCACGGCGTGAATTCGAGACTGCCGTGGGTGCCGAAATGCATCATCGCATCAGCTTCAAATCCATGGCGGATATAGAGATAGGTTGCGATGTAGGTGTGCGGCGGAGACATTTTGACGCCGTGGATGAGCTTGCTCTCCTCCTCGCCTTCGCCGGGGAGCGACTGCGGCATCAGGATGATGTTGCCGAACCGGATCCGCCCGAGTTTCATGTTCCCTTCCGGCGTGCGGAATGATTGTCCGGGAAATTCGCCGTAGCGCTCCACGACCGTCTGATAGAGATCGGCGGGCATGCTTTTTGCGACCCAGGCGCGGTACTCCTCCGGCGTGATCGTGATGCTCTGGACGCGCGGCGGATTTCCGTCGCTCGCAGCGACTCCGGCGTTGGTGCCGAACGCGGCTTTTCCGGCTTCGATCTCGCGGTTCAGCTCCTCGGCGTTTTCGGGGAGGGGACCGGTGGTGTAGCCTTCGGAACGCAGGCGTTTCAGCACGTTCAGCACCGATTCGGCCACGCCAAGCCCTGCCGTGGCGGCCTCCTTCCCGACGGAACCGTAGTAGATGATCGCGATCTTCTTGTCGGCGTTCGGCTTGCGTTTCAGGTCCGTGGTTTTCTTCACGAGTTCGGCGAACCGTTCGAGCCGGTCGGGAATCATGCGGAATTCCAGAAGTCCCCGCCGGTTGCGGAAGAGCGCCGAAAGCACGAAGGGAACCGTCCCGCCGTCGAGTTCCGGCATCGTGATGCTCTGGCTCAGCATGCCGCCGGTCATGCCGCGCTGGTCGCGCAGATACTCCTCGTAAGGTTCATTGACTTTGATCGGACACAGAAGCGGGACGTTGTATTTCTTCAGAAGTTCGACGGTTTTCTCCCCGAGACGGCCATGCGGCTGGTAGATGACGAGATCGGGACGGACTTCGTCAAAAATCGGTTCTAGTCCCCGCATCCCGCTGATGCCGACGACGTTGAGACCTTTCTTCTCCAACGCTTCGATCAGTTCTTCGAGCGCTCCGCCGCCATTGCCGGAGAGGAGGCACACCGTGGCGGCGTCCGGTTTGTGGCGGCCGCTCTCCCGGTACCAGGCGAGATACTCCCGGTAGCTCTTGAACGCGTCCTCCTCGGCGATGTGGAAGAAGGGACGGTTTTCCGGTTTTTCGGGCGGTTCCGGTTTCGGGGCGCGGATCCGTTTGCCGTCGATTTCGTAACGGATGAAGTCGAGCATCCGCCGGAAGTTTTTCTTTCCGCCCGCGAGATACCCTGCGAGCGTTTCGCGCTGTTCTTCGGTCAGCGTGCTCAAGGCGGTCTCCTGCCGGGTCGAGGCGGTGGTGTAGACCGGTTTTTTCAACTCGGCGAGAAGCCGGCTTTGTTCTTCCGTGAAGTTCAACCCCATGCCGAAGAAGATGATGCAATCGTAATCCTTCAGCTCTTTTCCGCTGGTTTCGGTCCACTTGACCGCGTCGGCGCGGATTGCGGGGTTGATCTCCTGATCGAGCAGCGGGGCGAGAATGTACTCCGGATAGTTTACGAACGCAATGCGCGTCTCCGCTCCATAATGATGATAAACGCCGAAGGCGGCGGCGATCACCGCGATTGCTGCCGCGAGCGCAAGATAGTTCCAATTCCATTTCCGCATGATTTAATTTTCTCCGTCAGGAACGTAGATGACCTCGCCGGATTCGAGGCGGTAGGCGATGCCGACGCGCTGCCCGCGGCCGGAGCCTTTGGTCTGTTCAGATTTGTAACGGGTGACTTTGTTGTCCTTCTTGACGATGATCTCCATATCGGGGCGGCCCGCGTTTTTGACGAAAGTCGCGTCTTCGGCTGTCAAAAACTCGGTCATGCGGCTCTGGATCGCGAAGGCGACCATCAGCGCGACGGCGAAGACCATCGCCGCATCGAAGAGATTCATGAGGCTCGAACGCGGATCGACCTCATCCTCGTCCCGGAAGAGGTCGCTGTAACGGCGTCTCTTCATCTGGCGCCCTCCGCAACTCTCCGGTCGAGAACGTATTGCAGATTCGAGATCTCCTCCATGAACCAGTGCCGTTTGACCGAGTAGACCAGCAGGCCGATTCCGGCGACAAGACACCCGACCACTGTGGTGGCGAAAGCGATCTGCATATTGTACGCCATCGAGTGGATGTCTCCGGAAGCGAGTCCCGCGAGCGCGGGTCCCATCGGGATGAGCGTACCCATGAGTCCGAGCATCGGGCCGACCTTGGTGAGGAATTTCGCGCGTTCGAGTTCGCGCTCGTAATTCTGCTGGATTTCGGCGATTCGTTTTTCGCATTCGAGTTCGTTCCAGCCGAGCGCGTCGAGTTCCGCCAGGTGGCAGCCGAAGATGCTGCCCTCGTCGAAGTCGGCGGCGTCGACTCCGGGCGAAGTGCGGATCCTCTTTAAAAGTTCATTGCGTTTCCGGCGCTGCTGCAGCAGGACAAGATAGGTCGAGAAGAATCCGCCGAGCGAAACGAGTGACGCGATCAGCGCCGCCAGCAGCAGCACGATGACCGGCAGCAGCAGGCTGTTCGAGATCCAGTTAAGAATTTGGGTGACGGTGGACATGGTATTTTTTCCTTTTATAGTTGAAACAGATGGTGAAGACGATCATGCTGAGAAGGATCGGAACGGCAAGAAGCCCGAATACGGCGAGCGTTTCAAGTCCGTTCTCCTCGTTTGCGGCGGGAATCAGCCGGGCGGTCGCCGCAACCGGCAGAAACACCGCCCCGAGCAGCAGAATCCACTCCGCATGCAGGGTGAAGAGGATTCGGGATTCCCGTTCGCGTCGCAGCAGCCGGACGAGTTCGGCCGCCGCGATCCCCGCCGCAGGCAGCGCGGCGGCGAGAATCCACGTGATGTGCCGGAATTCCATGCCCGGCAATCCGTTGAACAATCGCATCTGCAGATAAAGCGCGCCTGCCGGGAGCAGGACCGAAGGCAGGAATGCCGCGAATTTCCAGCGCCTGAGCCGTCCTTCTCCCGACTCGTATTCCGACAGCAGGGAGAAGCCCGCAAGCAGCGAGAACAATTCCTGGATGACGACCAGCGCACACCAGTTTTCCAGCGTCGCCGCGCCGGAGAGCGAAGCCGTCACCGCGGCGAGGCTCGTCTGCGCAAGCCGTTGTTCGAAGAGGAAAGGCAGCGGCAGAAGCAGCGCTGCCGCCAGCAATTCCCAGCGCCGCGGCAGCAGCGCGAGTTTGCAGAAGCTCTGGAACGCCGCAGCCGCGAGAACGGCGGAGAGAAACAGCGTCATGGATTTCTCGCCTCCCTCAGGTACATGTTCATTCGTTTTCCTCCGGGGTGACGAATGTGAACGAGACGAATTTCCACTTTCCGCCATTTTCGCGGCGGCAGATCGCTGTACCGATCTCTCCCCGCGTGTTTTCCAGATGAAGACGGCACCGTTCAGGGTCGGCCTCGTAACTGCTGATTCCGGTCAGTTTGCTTTCCGCTGAACTGAATTTCCGCATCGCGTACCAGGAACTCGCCGTCTTCCGGTTGCGGGCATCTTCGCAGTGGCGCGCGAAGTTCGCTGCGGCCCCCTTCCGCGCATAGCCGGTGAGTTCGCCGATGAATTTCCGCGCATCGGAATGTTCCTCCTCCGTGATTTCCCGCAGCCGGAACTCCTCCGGCGTCCGGTCCGCCGAAAATGCGTGAATCACCATTGCGACTCCGAGGAGCAGAATCAGCACCATACCGGTTTTCTTGATCGTTGCCATGTTTGTTTTCCTTGTATTTCAACGAGTTCAATTGCATCAGGATACAGGTAGTTGAAGTATTTCTCGTTCTCGTCCGGGTCCCCGAAACAGCCGTAGAGATTGGCCGCGTCACCGTCGCTGAACAACTCGGAAGTGACGTGCCCGTCCGCCCAGGAGACATTCGCCCGCCGCTGGTGGCGGAAACCCGTCGTGCCGTTCGTGTGTCCCATTCCGTAACCGAAGGGGCAGAGAATCGGCCCGGTCACATTGTCCGCCTGGATCTGGCTGTCTCCGAACATCACCGTTTCCGTCGGATTTTTCACCTTCGCGGGTTTCGTGGCTCCATTGCTGATCTGGCCCTGAAAATATGTCGTCGTCGAGTATTTCCGGCAGGAGTAGCCGTATCCGCCGAGCGAATCCATTTTCGTCATATCCCCGGTCTGAAGTCCCGCCGTCGCCGCGAACGTCGGACAGATGATCGCCCGCGGTGTACTGCCGGGTGCAGAGTTTTGTCGCGGGATGATGATTGGCTGATGGCAGAGGACGGCTGGTTGGTTCACGTGTGGCATGGAAGCTCCTTTTTTGTTAGTTGTGTCTAATTTAAAGTGTAAAAAAAATAATATTTTGTATTGAATATAGCATGCGGAGTGCAAAAAGCAAGGGATCGAATTTGATTAATCTAATTATTTTTGAAATGGCGGTGGCTGGTCCAGTCGGAAGGGTTCGCCGAGGAAGCGGGGGCCGCGGCCGAGCAGGACGTCGAGGAGAGCGGCGGAACGGGAGAGTGTTTCCCGCAGATGGTTTTTGAGCCGGAAACGGGGAGCGCGGACATCCTGTGCGGAGAACCCGATTGCATCGATGCCGTTTCGTTCCGCAAGATAGATCGCGCGTTTGCAGTGAAACATCTGCGAAATCACCGTGAACTTTTTCTGTCCGAACACCTTGTCTGCCCGGATCACGGAGTCGAGTGTACGGAACCCTGCGTAGTCCTCATAGATGTCTTCCGGCCTGCCCCCCCCTTGCTTCGAGCGCCTCGCGCATCGCTCCGGGTTCGTTGTAGTTTTTGCGGCTGTTGTCGCCCGAAACGATGATTTTGCGGATCTTTCCCGCATGGTACAATTGCGCCGCCGCTTCGATGCGGTAGTGGAAATAGAGATTCGGCCCGTTTTTTCCGCGCGGCGAAGTCCCGAGCAGCAGTCCGACCTCGCGCGTTTCAATCGCATCGACATCCTGCCACGTCGGAGTGGAACACCGCGCACAGGCACTCTGGATCGGCCGATCATCGGCCAAACGTTGCTGCTGGTTTGGAAAAAGGCCGTTCGGGAAAGTGGATTCACAAAACCGATTAACGTTCATACGCTTCGCCATTGTTACGGAACGCATCTTCTGGAAGAAGGCGCCAGCGTACGCAGTGTTCAAGACAATCTCGGGCATCGTAGCGGTCGCACAACTTCAACCTATGTGCATCAGACAGCAAAACGAACGCGGCAATCTGCCGATGCGATTGAACGTATTGCTCAAAACTTGCCGCGCTGATGCCGGAAATCGCAGAGATTTTCCGCGATCACCATAAAGAATATTTTCGGCGAAACAATGCTCCGCCAGAGGTGATACGCACTATTTTTGACATTGAAAAATGTTGTACCCCGGCCATGGGGGCACAGCATTCTCTGCACTTGTCCGGATTGCGGACACTTGGAAATCCGTTATCGGTCCTGCGGCAATCGCAACTGTCCCCAATGCGGTGGTCATAAAATTACAGAATGGGTGGAAAAACGTCTTACGGAACGATTGCCCGTTGATTATTTTATGGCGACATTCACCTTGCCGCGCGAGTTCAATTTTCTCTTTCGACAACATCCTGGCGAGGCAGTAAAAACCTTCATGAAATGCGTTTCCGATTCACTGCTGGAAATGGGAAAATCCAAACTTCACGGCATGGTAGGATTCATGATGGTATATCAATCGTGGTGTCGTAACGGTGATTTCCATCCGCATATTCACGCATTACTGCCATGCGGAGCGTTGTCGGAGGACAAAAAGGTCTGGCTATTTCCCAAACGGCGAGATTTCCTGTTCTCAGAAGTTCCGTTGATGAGGCTATTCAGGGGAAAATTCAATGCGGCGATCTGGCAGCTTCCCGGCGCGGACAGAATCCGGCGGAATGTTTTTCGCAATGAATATGTCGTCAATATTAAATCTGTTGGCGACGGCGAAAACTCTTTTAAATATCTGGCGGCCTATACACAGCGCGGCTTCATCGGCAACGACCGGATTGTCAAATACAATGGCGTTAAGGTAACATTCCGGTATCGCGATGGAGAAACAAATGAAGATCGTTATCGAACACTTTCCGCAGTAGAATTTATGGAGCTTTATTTGCAGCATGTTCTGCCGAAAGGTGTTCAACGGATTCGCTATGGGGGTATCTGGGCGGCGGCGGCCAGAAAACGTTTAAATGCGGCCAAAGAGATTCTTATTTTGCAACCTGTAACGAAAGTTACGGAAAATCCTGAGCAACTGAAATGCTTGACCGTATCATCATTTATCCGGAACGAGCGTTTTCGTTGCCCGAAGTGTGGGGCAAAGATGCTTTACCGTCAGCAAAGGGCAGACTCCGGATGAGACTCTCGAAAGCGAACAAATATTCTATCCATACTGCCCGGCTGATGACACGGGAAGGTCACTTATTGTCCTGGGAAACAAAAAGATCTGTTTGGGCTGCCAACGCGGTCTTTGCAGTGTGGATTCCTTCCAAAAGATTCGCAACAAAACGCCATTGGATAATCAAGAAGGCTGCTGTTGAGCAGTTCTGAAATTCTGTCTGGAAGTTGAGCCAAAAGCAATCCCCATACACCGCGTCCCAGTTCAAGAAAGCTGATTACGCGGCAAGCAC
>ENA-UONY01000762-UONY01000762.1-human-gut-metagenome-genome-assembly--contig:-CS9-NODE-762-length-34377-cov-7.191801_pt1 | contig 34377 bp, 25 predicted proteins | sample MGYA00242465_ERZ724012 | MGnify/ENA metagenome assembly ERZ724012 | reverse complement strand
GAAGAGCGTCATCTACTTAAAGATTCTATTAATCAAACCTATCCAATAAATAAAAAAACACACGACAACGCCTCCCTGGAGGACCCAGACCGTCCCGGCCAATATAGGGAAATGCCGGTCTTGGGCGATCTTCATACAGTATTGTCTGAGAACCCCTCCACCCAGCGGCTATCCAATATCCTTAACCGGCTGGTCAACGGCTCCGCCCGCACCTTTAATCAGCAAACCAACGTCTCTTTGGAAAATCGCTACATTGTTTTAGACATTTCCGAGCTGACCGGCGACCTGTTAAGCGTAGGCATGTTTGTCGCGCTGGACTTTGTCTGGGATAAGGCGAAGGAGAACCGAACGGCTGCAAAGGCCATTTTTATTGATGAATGCTGGCAGCTCATAGGCGCCAGCAGCAACCGCCAAGCGGCGGAGTCGGTGCTGGAGCTTGCAAAGACGATCCGAGGATATGGCGGTAGCCTGGTCTGCGCCACACAGGATCTTAACGATTTTTTTGCCCTGGACGACGGCAAGTATGGCAAAGGCATCATCAACAACAGCAAAACCAAGATACTGCTCAATCTGGAGGATGACGAAGCCCAACGGGTACAGAGCATACTCCATCTGTCTGAAGCGGAACTCATGGAAATCACCCACTTTGAACGCGGCAGCGCGCTCATCAGCACCAATAACAACAACATCGCCGTGGAGATCAAATGCAGCCAGTTAGAGAAGGAGCTGATTACGACTGACCGCCGGGAACTGCAAGCCATCCTGGAGCGCAGGGAGCGGCAAGCGGCTGGATAAGCGCCTTTAATGCGTACAGATTACGCACACTCATCCATCTGCGCCCGCAATACGGCTCTAATACGCATTGGAGGTGTATTCCTATCAAAACGCGCGACCAAATCTACCGCCAGGAGGCACTCGGTCTCCTACGGGACGTGTCCATGTACCACGCCGTCACACAGGAACAGCTTCTGGGGCTTTACCCAAACAAGCAAAAACAGGTACTCAATCTGTTGGCATACCTGGTGCGTCAAAAGCGGATCTTCCTGGATGAAACCGGCTTTTATCGGGCTACCGATCAGCCTGAGGCGCTCGACCGTGGTTTGTCCGCCTCTCTTTGGGTTCTGATCGACTTTATTGACCGCGTGGACTATCACTCTATCGGCAGTGAGTTCCCCACAAAAATCATTTTCTTCGCTCAGGATGAGGTCTACGAAATCGTCTATGTCGCCAGCGGACAGGAAACCCTGGTCAGCAATATCCTCTCCACCCAAGTTAAGGATCCGCCAAACTATATCATCCTGGTAGACAGGCCGGAACAGATTTCCGGCATTGATGTGCCAAATGTCAGCGGCTTTTGCACAGTCTCTTCGGATGGGCAGGTTCAATACTACCAGAAAGAGTAAAGGAGCGTACCATTGAATAGAGTTATCATTTCCCAGCGCATCACGTCAATCTTGGGTGAGCTATCCAGGCTGACCAGTACGCTCTACGCTATGAATATGGCCGACATCCAAAAGTACCCAGAAAACTATGAAGTCCTTTCGACGGATGCGGCACTCAGAGCGGAGCAGATCGCCTGCAGGCTCCGCCACCTGATTTACTCCACTACCGGCATCAAAAAGACGGAATACCTCTCCTCTGCCAGCGCCCTGCTGGATATCGGTATCCGATATGAGAACGATATTCTGGAAATTACTCTCCCCAGCCTGCTGCCAAAGAAGATGCAGCATCAATCCAGCGAATTTCTGCTTGACCCTTTGCACAACGCTCTCAGCCGGTATGCAGAAAACCACTCACTTCCCCAATACCGCCACTGCGTCGTCTGCTTTTCCCATGTTTATTGCCGCGAACTCCCGGACAGAAGGGTGCGGGATTACGACAATCTGGAACTCAAGCGTTTCTTAGACCTTGTAGCCTCTTTCGTTTTGGTTGATGACAGCGGCCTCCTCTGCGACGCATACAACTCGACGGAGTTGGGCAGTACCGATTGTACCCGGATCTCCATCATGGACAGCACACAGTTTTTCGTCTGGCTGAAAAAACGGGAAAAGGCGCTGAAAACCATATCCGATTTTTAGGGGTTTACCCCGCTTTCCTTCGGGATCGTGTCCACCCAAGCGCAACGCCTTGCACTCCGGGCATTTTCCGCATCTGTCAGCTCCACAGTTTCACCGAGGTTATATACACCCTCGGTAGAAAATCCTTTGCGAGGAGGTCTCTCTGTTATGTCCATCTCCCCGCGTCTCCCCTCCCCCAGCACCTTGGCCTACCTGCTGCTCGTACTCACCGCTATATCCGGCGAATACCCTTCTTCCCTGGTCGCCCGCCTTCCTGGTGGCTCGTCCTACAAAGAAAATGTGGTCAAGCAGCTCAAACGGGAAAAGCTGCTGCGAACCTTTTATCGTGACGGCCTGCGTGGTCTTCGGCTGACCGCTTTGGCAAAATCCCTGCTGCTGCAGGATCAGCCCGAGCAGTTTCGCCCCTACCTGACCGGCAGCACAGAGACAAATACGCTGAAAAGTGAAGTCCCCAGGCGGCTGCGTCTGTATCGGATGGCCGAGGTTTTAACCACCATGTTCAACGCAGGTGTGCCGGTATTTGGATGGGAAAAGGCCCTCATTTTCGGTGACGCCTCCATTCCTCTTCCCATACCGCTGCCCGCATATTACAGCTCTCGGGAATTCAAGGAGTTGGGTTCCCTTACAGTCAAAGTCCGCGGCTCCCGCGCCGTGGGGCTGCTGCTTGCTAAAAGCGGGGTTTTTGCAATTTACAATACCAGCTCCTCTCTTATGAAGTGGGAATATCGGGCGGAAATGCGTTTGAAAGCCCTTCTTCAAGTTGAGCTGTGTAACCGCCGCCTTGCCGGTCTGTACCGGAATGCGGCCATCCACGGTCTGGTCTTTGGGGCCGGCATGGAAAGTCTGCCTGGGCTTATGAGCAACACACGGGAGCTACGGCACAACTACTTTATCCTGGACGGCAACTACGATGCCTTCCACTTTCTCACCAGCGATCACTATGGGGAGGTGATTCTGCGTCTCCTGTGCGATCCAGAGCTGCGCTGCCTTCTCGACTCCATTTTGAGTGAAAACTTACGACCTAAAAGAGGCGGCTTTCCGATTGAGCATGATGCTCTGGACGAGGACGGCACGCCCGTCCTGTTCGCCTATACCTGCGACATGCCGCGAATTCGGCGTTTTGATACCGCGCTGGAACTGCATGGACGAAGCGGAACTCTGATCTGCTTTGACCACCAGGAGCCCGCGCTGCGTCAGGTTTGCGGAAAGCAGGTGCGTTTTCAATGTATCGACTTTGAAAAATTTGAAGGGAGTGTGTTCCATATCCAAAAAGACGCTGATTAAGGCACTTGTCATTATACCTCCCGCCCTGGTCGCACTGCTATATGGCAGCGGCTATCTGGCCCAGTTCATCTACAATTACGATGTCTGGTCCTCCGGCGGGGGAACGCTCTACGGCGGGACTGCGCCCGCCTTCCCCGATTCATATTTCTTTGTCTGCCTGGCATCCGCTTTGCACATGCCCTATGGTCTCTATGGAATGGGCATCTGTGTGACCTGCCTTGCTCTGCTAATCCTGCTGGTTATGAAGATGGGAGCCGGGGATGCCGGGGAGTATGACCGGGAACGCAACCTGATCTTCTCCAACAAAGGCACCTACGGAACTTCCGGCTTTATGACCCGCAAGGAGTTGAGCGGCGTTCTGGATTTGGTGCCTGACATTCGCAAACACCACGGCACGATCCTTGGTCTGTTTGATGGGCAGGTGGTCTGCGTGCCGGAAAACACCCGCCTCAATTCCAATATTGCGGTGTACGGCGCAAGCGGCTCCAAAAAGACCAGGGCCTATTGCGTCAACCGTATCCTGCAGGCGGCCTCCAAACCTGAAGGTGAATCGCTTATCATCTGCGATCCGAAATCTGAGCTGTATGAAAAAACCAGCTCCTACCTGCGCTCCAAGGGCTATACCGTCAAAGTTTTTAACCTGGTCACCCCTTCCAGCTCCGACTCCTGGAATTGTCTCGGGGAGATCCAGGGTCAGGAACTCATGGCGCAGCTTTTTTGTGACGTCATCATCCGAAATACGGGCAGCGAACGCGGCGACCATTTTTGGGACTCTGCTGAAATGAACTTGTTAAAAGCCTTGGTGCTCTATGTGGATCAGAGCTATCCAGAGGATAAGCGGAATATTGGCGAGGTCTATCAACTCCTCACCCTGAATTCTGAAAAGGAACTCAACAGCATCTTTGATGTGCTGCCCGTGGAGCATCCCGCTACGGCACCGTATAGTATTTTTCGACAGTCATCCGAGAGTGTCCGGGGAGGCGTCGTGATCGGATTGGGATCCAGGCTTCAAGTCTTTCAGAACCGGGATATCCGTATGATCACCAGCCGAAATGAGATCGACTTGGAGCTCCCCGGCAAGCAGCGGTGCGCTTACTATTGCATCACAAGCGACCAAGATTCTACGTTCGATTTTCTCTCCTCCCTGTTTCTCTCCTTTACATTCATCCGCCTGGTGCGATTTGCAGACCAGGAGTGCCCCGGCGGCGAGCTGCCCATTCCGGTTCATGTACTGGGAGAAGAGTTGTGTGCCTGCGGCGTCATTCCCGACCTGTCAAGAAAAATCAGTGTCATCCGCTCACGGCGCATCAGCCTGTCAGCTGTGTTTCAGAATCTGGCGGGCCTGCAAAACCGCTATCCATACAACCAGTGGCAGGAAATCCTGGGCAACTGCGATGTGACTTTATTTCTGGGCTGTACCGACCCTCTCACGGCAGATTTTATCAGCCAGCGCACCGGAGAGGCCTCGATTGCCGTAACGTCTCAGGCGCGCCAGCTCGGTTCCTGGCGGATCTCCAATTATACCCCGGAGTATCGGGAAACCAGCGGCGTCGGCCGCCGGCGTGTTATGACGATGGACGAGGTGCTCCGGCTCGATGTAGACCGGGCACTGGTCATCATTCGAGGAAAGAAGGTGCTTGAGGTTAATAAATACGATTATTCCCGCCACCCGGAGGCGAAAAAGCTCCAGGCAAGCAAGGCCTCCGCCCACATTCCGGCATGGCGGAGGGCGTTGGAATCAGCCCCTACTCAGCCCGTGCCTGCTCCTATACCCAAAAAGAAGCCGGCCCGTCGCAAGCCTCAGCCTCCATCCCCCCCTCCTCCCGCTCCATCTGGCACTTGTGTCCCTTCCAAATCTACAGCTCCAGCCATAATTGCTGCCAGCAAGGACTCCATTATGAAACCACACAGTCAAAAGGAGGATTGATCTATGCCAAGAAAGAAAGCTATCGACATGCTCCCCCCAGAAGGTCTGCCTGACGCCCTGCCGCCCGATGAGCCTGAAAATGCCGCAGGCGCCCACGTCTTCGCTGATCTGGGAACATCGCTGCCGGAACCGCTTGAGACCAGCCCGGAGCTCCCGGCCGTCTTGCCCGAGCCGGCTGATGCGCCGCCCCAGGAGGAGGCGGCTCTGGATGTTCCCACAGAAGAACCTGAAGGGAGCGACGAACCCGCCCAGTCCCCTCCCGAGGAATCTGACACACCGGTGGAGCCCGAGGACGCGCTGCCCGACTCCACCGCTCTGGAAGGCAACGAATCCCTGTCTGAACTGGAGGATAGCAGCGCCGAGGCTCTGGGGGATGCCGAGACAGGCTGGAATGAGGCGTTGACGCCCCCCAGCGATGAAGATCCGGCGTCTGCTGCCAAAGAAGCATCTCCGGCCAGGCCCAGGCGCACCATGCGGCAGCGCGCCATTGCTCCGGAGGCTCCGACGTTCCAGGCCTCCCCCAGGCAAGTCTCTTCCGACACAGCGGCCGGTATCCTCTCCATTGACGCCAAAGCAGAAGTAGAGACGGAAGAGTATCGGGAGGACACCATCTGGCATGAGATCCGCAACGCCTACCGAACCCGACGTATTTTGACCGGCACCCTTGGCGGCGTGGAGCAGACCGATGACGGAAAATCCTTGGTTATTGTGGAGTATAAGGGCTTCCGTGTCGTAATCCCGGCCAAAGAGATGATGCTCACGCTGGGCCGCTGGCCCTCCGGCAATGACTATGCCGCTCTGATGCGCCGGCATAACCAGATCCTCAGCGCAATGATGGGCGCGGAAATCGACTTCATCATCCGCGGTATCGACAACAAAACCCGGAGTATCGTGGCCAGCCGGAAAGAGGCAATGCTGAAGAAGCGTCAGATCTTTTATCTGGATCAGGACGCATCAGGAGCATACCGCATCTCTCCCGGCCGGCTCGTTCAGGCCAGAGTAACTGCCGTGGCTGAGAAGGTCATCCGCGTAGAGGCATTTGGAGTGGAGTGTCCAATCCTGGCCCGGGACTTGGCATGGGACTGGATGGGAGATGCTCATGACCATTACAGCGTCGGGGATCGCATTGTTGTGCGTATTCTGGACGTACAGCGTAACAGCCTGGAGGACATTGTCATTCGGGCGGATGTTAAGAGCGTATCCAGCACCACTGACCTGGATAATCTGAAAAAATGCCGGGTTCAGGGCAAATACGCCGGCAAGGTCACCGATGTTCACAAGGGCGTCGTATTTGTCCGCTTGACCAACGGCGTCAACGCCATCGCCCATGCCTGCCTGGATCGCCGCATGCCCGGCAAGAAAGATGACATCAGCTTCGCCGTAACGCATATTGACCCGGAGCAGGGCGTGGCCTTTGGCATCATCACCAGAATTATCAAACAAAATCTGTAAAGGAGGGAGCCCATGAAGCGTATACCGCAGTTTGCGCTGGCTCTTGCGCTGGCGCTTTCCCTCACCACCAGCGCATTCGCCGCAGAAGTCCCGGACAATATCGTGGTTGAAAATCTGAATGGGGAGCAGCGCTTGGTCAAGACCTACACCCTCGACCCGGAGACTGACCCCGATACTTTGAAGGAGCCCTCATTTGATTACGAGGGCTATCGTTATGTCTGGGCATACACCACCAAGGAGGAAGCGCCCTACCAGGAAACAAAAAAGGTCACTCAAACGGTCACCGTGGAGACATCCTCTAAGGATCTCTCCGTGATTCTGGAACAGCTGACGCCCACCATCTCTTACGACGATGGGGAGTTCAGCGGAGAGCTGGCGCTGGATCACACCACACTGACAACTGAGGCATCCGGCTACACATCCAAGTACTCCACCATCTCTGAAACAAAAGTCATTGGAAACCTGGATCGCAATGATATGTCCTATGTGCCGGCCACCACGGTAAAGAACGGGAAGACACTGTCTCTGGTCAATGTGGAATGGCAGGTTACCGGCACCGACCTGGTTGGAGAAGCCCTTCTGCCCTCGCGCTACCAGGCGGTCGCCACCTACTCCGCCTCCAGCAGTTATCAGGTTGCCACAGGGTACATCACAACTGCGGACTACATTGGCGAGGTATCCGCATCCGGCATCGACCACATCACTTATACTGTGGTCTATGCGGGAACAGAGATCGTTCCGGAGCCGGATCCAAACAGTTCCGGCAGTCTGTTTGGCAGCGGAGGCATTGGTATCTTGCTGCCGTTACTGGGCCTGCTGCTCCTGGCGCTGGCTCTGGCCGGAGGGGGCATTGTCCTGTTCAAGTGCCGCAAGAACGTCTATGTCTACGTCCCGGGGGAACAGCCGAGGGACTATAGGCTGGTCGCCAAATTTCAGGTGAAGCCTGAAAAGCCTGAGATCGACATCAGCGGTACAGACATTTCACAATCCCAGTCTGCCGCTGTGGAGATCAAGCACTCCTTGGCCAAACGTCTGGCAGGTCAAATTTTTACCGTTCATCATGCATTCGGGACACACCAGTACACAGTAACCCGGAAATCCGGCGTGGACTGGCATGAATTCTCACTTAAAAAGGAGGAATCACTTTGCGAAGAAGAAGCATCCGTGCACAGCGAAGCATTTGCGAACTGACCCTGGCGGCAATGCTCTTTGTCCTCCCCATCACCGCTCAGGCCGCCGACTACAGTTTTCAGACAGATGGGACCCCGGAATATTACGACTCTACCTCCTACGAGGACGTCTATGACGCCCAGTACAACTATGGCGGTCCCAACGCAGTGGATTACCAGCTTCCGGATTTGGAATATGGTCAGTTCTCCACAACGCAGACCGGCGTTATGGAAAAGGCCCTGCTGCCCGGGCTTCAGGCCAGCGTTGCCACCACTATTGCTTCCGGCTCCGGCGGATATGGAATCGGAAGCAGCGGTTCCAGCGCAGTAATTCTGCCCGGGGTGGAGACCGGCACAATTACGCTGCCGTCCATGCCCCAGTTCACTCAGCTGACCGATAGCTTCCTGCTCTCCAACAACGCCATTGGACGGGTTTCTATCCCGGCCATCGGGGTATATAATTTCTACCTCTGGCAGGGCGAGACCTCAGCCAGCATGAACAAGGGCCTGGGCCACTTTACCAGCACCAGCGTATGGGACGGCAACGTGGGGGCGTGTGGCCACAACCGGGGTGCCCGCTACAATATCGGCGAGATCAAAAACCTGGAGGTGGGTGATACCATCACCTACACTACCTCAGAGGGAACCAGAACCTATGAGGTTGAGACCGTTCGCAAAATCGCAAGCAACGACTGGAGTTACCTGGAGCCGACAGCAGATAACCGTATCACGCTGATCACCTGCGTGTCCGGTGACTACAGCGTCCGATGGTGCGTGCAGGCCGTAGAACGCTGAGTCCGGCAAAACGACTGTTGAAAAAGGCGTCTAACAGGCGTATAGGTATAGTATCAACCACAAGGAGGTTATCCTATGCGCCGCTATATGTTCATGCGCAGCCTCACTGCCGCAGTGCTTTGTCTTTTTTTGTCGGTACCCGCATCCGCCTATACCCCCGCTGTACTTCAGACAGCTTCGGGGGAGCTGTCCGCCCGCGGGATCATGGTGGGTGATGAGACCGGCGCAATGAGGCTGGAAGATCCCCTTAGCCGTGCGGAGATGGCTGTGCTGCTCACCAGGCTCCACGGGGGGACTGACATGGATCCCGGCTTCTACACTTGGGCTTGTTACTACACAGACGTCCCAGAGTGGGCCAAGCCCTATGTAGGCTACTGTACCGCCATGCTTTTAGTCACTGGCTATGGGAATGCCGTCTATGGTTCCTATGATCAGGTCACCTGGCAGATGGCATGTACCGTGATTCTTCGCTATTGCCGTGAGGATTCCGGATGGAGCTACGCCACCGCCTGCGAATACGCCCACCAGCTGGGACTGCTTGATCAGCAGGCAAACCCCTCATCCCCGGTTACCAGGGGGGAGATGGCAGTCCTCATTTACCGTGCACTCCACAGGCAGTCCATCCCAGGCCAGACTCCGGAAAGCATTGTCCAGGCGGAAGGCATTACCACAGCTCAAGATGGCACCGTCATTGAAAAGAACATCACGCAGCCGAACTGGAGCCGCACCGACTTCAGTCAGGAGGCGTCCCAGACGATCTTCACCTACCCATACTCCCGCGGATGGTACAATGCCATCCGGCAGAGCATCGTGGATCAACAGGAGATTCTGTCTGGCAACAGCAGTGAGCAGTTTAATCCCAAGTATCTCTATGCCCATACGCTGGTACCGGATCAGCCTGCCGAGACATTCCGGGCTTTTTCCTCTATTCTGGCGGCGCTACAGGGCCTTACTTCCTATTCCCTGGGCGCTGAGCCCTATGTGTCCAACCAGTATGCCTACCCCGGATATGCCATCATTAAGGTCTCCACCTCTGAGCATCTGGATGCGCCGCTGTCCTTTCTGCGTCCATATCTCCAGTCTCTGACCGCCGAGGATGACCGGACAAAGGTGACTCAACTCAACAACCTGCTGTGCAGCCTTCTGGACTATGCGGACGGGGAATCTGCCAGCATTGGAGAGATTTTTTCTACCCATTCCACACCCGTTTTTGGAATGTGCGGCAGCTATACAAATGCCATGAAATTCCTGTGCGATACGGTTGATATCCCCTGTATTATCGTAAAGTCGGACAATCACGCCTGGAATGAGGTCTATGTTGACGGGCGCTGGCTCGTTGTGGATGCGACTTTCAATGACGCCAGCGTCAGCAAAGACACCTATCTTCTCGTGGAGCACCCTGCACGCAGCGATGCCTCACCCCTGGCAACCCGTTTTGCCAAAGAACTTCTTGTTCCCGGCTCAACCTGACCTCCAGGTTCCGGCTTATCAAATTCACCCTTCCACTCACATTTGGGAGAGCCGCCATCAACGGCCCTCCCTTTTCTTATGCCTATCAATCCAGAAAGGAGCGTTCTATGCGATTGAAAACCAAACTGCGGCAGGCTCTTTCTATCGTACTCACCGCAGCAACAATGCTCTCTCTTATCGTGATCCCCGCCACAGCAGCGGAGCCCGGGCAATCCCTCGGCAACGGAAGCAGCTATGTCACCATCGAAAAGGGAACGAACTACCACTTTCTGTACAAGTCCACCGGCGGCACCATTGGCGGCTCCGCCTGGACTTATGTCTCCAACGACGGAATCACCGGCCCGGCTTACTGTGTCAACTGGGGACTGGATATGGTTTCTCCCTCCAAGCGTCTGCAGATCACCGGCAAGTATGACCGCAGTCCTCAGACAATGGGCGCCTTTGCCAATGGTTATCCGCAGCAATCTCTTGCTCTGTTCAAAGAACTTCACCCGGATGTCCGCGGAATCGAAAACTTGACAGAGGCCGAATATGCCTACGCCACCCAAATCGCAATCTGGGCCACCTGTGGCCAACTGGCTGTGGAGGACACAGCTTTCACCGCTGGCCGGGCCACGCTGGTCAAGCCCACTTCCGATGCCCAGCAGATCCGCATCTACGAATCTGTTGTGGCAATTTTGAAGTGGGCCAACGGCTGGACCAAACCGCTGTACACTGGCATCTACTTTCACATGGAAAAGGATCGTTTAGGCTCCAGTTTGGAAATCATTGACCCGGATGGTCTGGAGGGCGCTGCCGCCCAAGGAACTCAAGGCCTCAAACGGGAAACCATCAATGGTACAGATTACTATACCCGGACTATGTACGTGGACAGCGCCACTTCCACTTATATGTCCGACCATAAGATCATGCTCTACTCTATGGACGCCCCGGCAGGCACCATTTTTACCGATATGAATAACCAGGTGCTGCCCTCCCATGAGCAATGGGGCGCGGTCATGTATGAGTTGCCCTCCGGAGATTCGAGGGCGACTGACCTGAACGCCAACGGAGTTGCATATGGAGGGGGCTTCAAACTCTGTATCCCCTGCGACAATGTAACAGCATCCGGCAGCCTTACGCTGAATGCGTACAGCACCGTGATGCAGTACAATTTGTACTTGGCCTATAACCCCTCCGCAACAGAACAGAGCTATATCATTGCTGACCCCAGCTCCATCGGACTCTTTGCGGAAGGCTCCTTCCGATGGGACAAGACCGAAGAAGACCCCACCACCGCTGCGCTCCAAGTCAGAAAGGTGGACGGGAGCTCTATGGGCCTGGAAGGTGCGGAGTTCACCCTGACCGGCAGCGGCGGCACGGTGCGCAACGGTATCAGCGACGAAAACGGATATATTGAATGGCGGGATCTTCCGGCTGATGAGACCTATACGCTTGCGGAAACCAAAGCACCGGACGGGTACACGCTCGTAGCGCCCCAGAATATCACCCTGACCGCCGGCCAAACCGCTTTTGTCACTGTCCAGGATGACACGGAAAAGCACTTCTACATTAAGAAGATCGACGCTCAGAACGGCTCCACCTTGGAGGGAGCCGTTTTTCGATTTGAGCAGATTGATGGAGACTACGTGACGACAGCAACCACCGGATTTGACGGGATGCTGGATTTTGCGGGCGATGAACTGCCTTACGGCTCCTATCGGGTCTGGGAATACCGCGCCCCAACCAGGTATGAGAAGGATACCTCCATCGAAACCGTGGACTGGGATGGTACTAAGGACATTTTTCTCACCTTCCAGAATGTACGGCAGCCCACCATTGTGGTGTCCAAGGTGGACGGCATCACGGGCATATCCCTGCCCGGGGCCACCTTTGCCGTATACAAGGACGGTGAGCAGATCGACACCATCACCACCAATGACTCCGGCGAGTTCCGGTTCCCCATCGTGGCTGGTGAGGGCTATTACGAATTTGAGGAGCTTGTTGCTCCGGAGGGCTACCAGCTGGATCGCACCCGGCATGGCATCCATGTAGACCCCTACAACCCCCAGACCGAGGATGACCCCACGCTTACCATCGAAAACTTCAACAATCCCTCCCTGCGAATCATCAAATACGATCAGTCCAGCGGAAACCGGCTGCCCGGGGTCACTTTCGAGATCTACCACGACGGCGACCTCTACGACACCCTGACCACCGACGCCCAGGGAGAAATCAATCTTTACAACATTCCCGCCGGAACTTGGTTGGTTCAGGAGGTCTCCACCGACGATTCGCATGTCGTCAACTCCACCCCTCAGCAAATCGAGTTGGAGAAGGGGCAGCAGGAAACTCAGACCCTGGTATTCTTCAACCAGCTTAAACCCGGTATCCACTTGGTGAAGGTGGACAGCGAAACCATGCGCTCCATTCCCAATGTCCGGTTTGAGTTTAAACTGGTGGACGGCAGTTATCGGCAAGAATTTGTGACCGATGAACGGGGGGAAATCGACCTCTCCAAGCTGGAGCCAGGGGCCTATGAGGTCCGGGAGCTGGAGGCTCCCGATGGGTACCTGGTAGACGACGCCGTCCGGGTCGTACAAATCAACCCGGATGAAAATGCTAATTTCGTATTCACCAACACCCCAAAGCCTGCCCTGCGGATCATCAAGGTCAGTTCGGACGGCACGCCGTTGGCGGGCGTGCATTTCCGTATCGCCCGGATCGAAGACGGAACCCGATATCTGGAGCGTATCACCGATGACAAGGGAGAAATCAACATCTCCGATATGGAACCTGGCATTTACTCTGTAAAGGAAACCGCTACTGTATCGGATCATGTCCTCGACACACGCGAATTCCATGTGGAGCTGTTTCCCGGGGAGACCTCCACGCTGACCATCGAGAACCAGCGGCGGCCCAACCTCATTATCTACAAGACCGATGCGGACACGGGGAAACCCGTCCCGGATACCGTGTTTCTGGTGGAAGCGGCTGATGGACACAGTATAGATGAGGTCAAGACGGATTCGGAAGGTAAAGCTGTATTGTCCAATCTGCTGCCCGGGGTATATCAGATCTCGGAAAAATCAGTTCCGGCCCCTTACCTCATGGACGCGGAGCCCCAGCTTGTAACGCTGTATGCAAACCGAGAGCATACGGTCTACTTTGAAAACCACAAAAAGCCTTCTCTCACCATCCACAAGGTAGACAGCGTCACCGGCAGCCCCATTGAGGGAGCAAAGTTCCAGATTTGGTATGGCAGCAACAGCACTACCACCGGAGAGCTCAATGACCTGGGGACATACCTCACTGACGGCAGCGGACAGATTGTGCTGGATGGCCTGCGGGACGGCTGGTACAAGGTGTCTGAGCTGGAACCCGCCCCTGGCTACACCATTAGAGAGCCCGCCACCCAAGAGATCTACATCAAGGGCGGAGAGAGCAAAGAGCTCACCTTCCAAAATGTCCCGCTCAACTCCATCGTAGTGGAAAAGTACGACAGTGTGACCGGCGAAGCTCTGGGCGGCTGTACCTTCCAGCTTCGTTATCTGGGCGGTACCAGCGGCACCGGCGGAACAGTGATCGGCCAAAAGACCACCGGCTCCAATGGCGTGGCAATCTGGACAGGGCTGGAACCTGGGGCATATGTGGTCGAGGAGGTGGACCCCGCAGATGGCTATAACATTATCCAATCCTCGGAGACAGTGCTCCTGGCAGACAGCGGAGAGCAAAGCGTTGTTACGGTGCGCTTTGAAAACGCCCCGGATGGCATTCTGCTTATTCGCAAGGTCTGCTCTGTCAACCCCAGCGTGACTCTCCCGGACGCTGAATTTAAGATCACCTATGCAGATGGCAGCGTGATTGGCGACAGCAACGGCATCTACCGCACAGACGAGAATGGCGAAATCCGCATTGAGGGTCTGAAACCCGGTAAAAGCGTGATTGTCACGGAAACCGCAGCTCCTCCGGGCTACCTCATTGATACCCAGTCCCAGACCGTCCAAATCAAGGAAGGCCGAACTGTAAGCTTGACCTTCAAAAACCAGCCCAAAGGTTCCTTGATCATCCAAAAACGGGACAGCGCCACAAATGCGCCTCTTCCTGGAGCAGAGTTCCGTGTGACCACAGCAGCCGGCTGCGAAGTGGGTTTGGACGGCGTGATCGGTGACAGTACCCTGACGCAAAACGGTATTTTTACCACTGACGCGGCGGGCGAAATCCACATCTCCAATTTGGCGCCTGGGGCATATGTACTGACGGAAATCAAAAGTCCGTCGGGCTATGTGATCGACACTCCTTCTACCAACGTCGTGATTGGAACGGGCGGTGATACCCAGACTGTCGTGATCAAAAACTCCAAGGCGGGATCCCTGATCATTGACAAGCGTGACTCTCTCACGGGAGAGCCCCTGGAAGGAATCACCTTTAAGGTAACTACTTCCACAGGCGAGTTTGTTCCCGACGAAAACGGCTACCTCTCCAGCAACGGGCTCTATAAGACCGACAAAGACGGCAAGATCCAAATTGACGGTGTGGTAGGTACCCTGGTAGTCACAGAAACCCAGACCATTCCCGGCTATACCATTGATCCCGCCACACAGACCCAGACCGTGGTGGTTAACCCCAATGACACCCAGACATTGTACTTTACCAATGCCCCCAACACCACTTTGGTCATCGAAAAATACATCGAGGGCACTACCACTCCGCTGGAGGGAGTGACCTTCCTGGTCACTGACAGTTCCGGCGCGGCAGTGGGCCCCAGCAACGGCGAGTATATCACCGATGAAAACGGCCGCATCGTCATCACCGATTTGGAGCCGGGCATCACCGTCACTGCGAGGGAGGTCAAAACGCTGGAGGGCTATGTCCTGGATACCGCACCCAAATCCATCGAAATCAAGGCCGGTGAGGTTCAGACGCTCCGGTTCTACAATGAGGCCAAAGGCACCATCGTCATCCGTAAACTTGACTCTGTGACCAAAGAGCCATTGGCCGGGGTGGAATTTGAGCTGACCTATTCGGATGGCCGCTATGTAGATGCAGATAACGGGCATCTGTCCAGCAATGGGCTCTATACCACGAATGCCAATGGCGAGATCCGCATTTCCGGCGTCACCGGTACCATCGTGGTCAAAGAGACCAAGACCATCGAGGGATACACCATTGACCCCGCTACACAGACCCAAACTGTGGTGGTCAACCCAGAGGACACACAGACGCTGACCTTCTACAATCAGCCCATTGGCGGTGTTGAGATCATCAAGGTCAATGCCGCCAACACCAAAGAGCGCATCCCCAACGTGACCTTTGAGATTCGGAAGATTGATGATGAATTGATGGATACTGTGACGACTGATAAAAATGGACGTGTCTTCGTATCGCTGGACGACGGGGCCTATTACGCTGTGGAGATTGAAGCGGCGGAAGGTTTCCGGCTGGACGACACGCCCCACTATTTTGAGGTGGAGAATGGTAAAACGACGACCCTGCGGGTTGAGAATGAAGCCTTCAGCGGAATCATCATCCACAAAATCGACTCCGTTACCGGGGAGGGGATCTACGATGTGAAGTTCCTCCTGTATGATGCCGGTAAAAATCCCATCGGGGAATATTCCACCGATCAAAACGGCTATATCTACATTGACGACGCCATCGCCGAGGGAAAAGGCCGGTTCTACATCCGGGAACTACAGGCTGCTGAAGGCTATGAACTGGACGAAGAGTATAAGACCGTTTATGTCCAGCCCGGCAAAACCATTGAGATCGAGTGGGAAAATGTACCCATCACCGGACAAATCCAAATCCACAAATACGCAGAAGAGTATAACCCGGTGCCCGGCACTCCTGCGGGTGCTCCTTTGGAGGGTGCTGTCTTTGAAATCGTTCAGGAGCGCAGCGGAAAGGTAGTGGACTATATCACCACCGATGCCAGGGGTGTAGCTGCATCCAAGCCCCTGCCCTTGGGCCGTTACAAGATCCTGGAGGTCACTGCCCCAACCTACTGGCAGCTTGACCCGACGGTTCACGATGTAACGCTGGAATACTCCGGGCAGATTATCAAGCTGTCCGCCTATGACAAGCCCTGCAATCTGGGCGTCACCATTACCAAACGCGCCAACGCCGAAATCCTTTCGGGACAGACCATGCGCTATGACCTCACTGTGGCCAACACATCCAATGTCCCGCTGGAGTCCTTCTACCTCCATGACAAGATCCCCTACGATATCGCTCGGGCCACCACCCTGACCACCGGCACCTACAGCGCCCGGTTAAACTATCGGATTCTGTATAAGACCAACTATACGGCAGACTACCAGGTGCTGGCTTCCAATCTGCTTACAAGCAACAATTACTCCTTTGCCCTAAACGCCATCCCCATGCAAGCCGGTGAGGTCGTGACCGACATCTACTTTGACTTCGGGCGGGTCCCGGTGGGCTTCCAGTCTGTCACCGGACCCACGCTGAGTATCATCGTCAACGGCACAGCGGTCAACGGCTATCAGATGGTCAACCGGGCCGACGCCGGCGGGCGCTATCAGGGCACCTGGCAGACTGCGCAGGCCAGTTGGGTCACCATCATCCGCAAATATACCACCACACCCAATCTGCCCAAGACCGGCTACTAATCCATACACAAAGGGAGCTCCCGTGCCAAACACGGGAGCTCCCTTCTCTCTCTGCAACAGGAAAAATTACTGCGATTGGGCTGAACACTCCATTTTCCTGCTTCTCTCGCAGTCAGCCTGCCTATCAGTCAACGCGGTGCTTGGCCGCTTCATCAATATATGCGCACATCCGATGTTCAAATTCCTGATTTTCATTGAGCGCCTCAAAAATTGCTTCTTCCGCAGCTTGCTCCGACGCCGGAGGCGTGAAGACATAAATCAAGTGCTTGGAGTCCGCGTGAACCTGGCGGGCCCATACATGTGCCACATAATGCGTCCGATCCACAGACCGCCAGTATTCCACGCTGATCTCCATGATCATGCTATCACGGAATCCGAATGCGGAAACAGGAAGCTGGAATGTGAAGTAACCTACGACCTGGATGGAAGTCTCAGCAAGATTCAGCGGTTCATACATATCAAAAACTCCTATCGCATGTGTATAGCCTGCGCCCAGCTGCTTAAAGCAACAGTATTATACCACATCATTTTCACTTTTTAAATAGAACCTATGATCCACACTGCTTTTAGGGAGGTCACTCAAATATGGATCCCATGATCTGTGAGATTCAAGCCCGTTTGTACCTTATCGAGCACAAGTACCACAATTCAAACTTCCCTACGCTGGTTTTGCATTTGCTCACCGCATTTGAAGAAGACGGCCTTTTGCCCGATATTCCTTCCACAGACCTGCCCGTCATCGCACAGGCAGCCCAGCTTCACGACTTGGGGAAGCTCTTCATCTCCGATGAGATTCTGGACTCCTCCGCTCCTCTGACCGTGTTGGCGGAGTCAGCGATCCAGCAGCACCCGGAGCTGGGCAAGGCGGTTCTGGATGCGCTTTTCCCACTCGAACCGAGTTGTCCGGCACTCATCACCTATGCCCGCGAGATCTGCCTGCATCACCACGAACGCTGGGGCGGGGAAGGCTATCCCGACCATCTGGTGCGAGACGCCATTCCCCGATATGTCCAGATAGTCAGTCTGGCAGATTGCTACGACGCGCTGCGCACCCTGCGCAGCTACCGCCCTGCACTGGTGCATGAGGCCGCCAGGAATCTGATCCTGGACTGCCGCTGCGGCTCCTTTGACCCCCGCCTGCTCGCCCACTTTGCCGACTCCATCGACATGTGCGCCAGTGGACTGTACCAGAGGAGCGCCCCACATGGCTGACCAGCGGAAAGAGAGCAGCCTCTCCCAGGCATCTAATATCGCTCACACCGCCCACAGCGCCGTTAAGATCGGCAAAGCCATCGCTGCTGCCGCCAAAGGCGCCTCCGTCGGCGGCCCCTTCGGCGCGGTGGCCGGGGCACTCTGGGGTGCCAGGCATCATCTGGTCAAGGTCGTAGCCGCTATTACCTTCCTTCTGATGCTTCCTGTTTTCTTTATTCTGATGCTCCCCTCCCTCATCTTTGGCACGGGTGCCACAGATCCTTCCGCCGAGCCTATCATGAACGACAATGCAGCCATTATGGAGAACATCAACGAGATCAGTTTTGCGGTGTCCCAAGTACTGGGCGAGGGAATTGATGACGTTGAGGCGCGCATTCAGCAGGATTTTGCCGGAACAGGAGGGGACAACTATGAAATTGTCAACCCCTACGAGACCAATCTTTTGTACAACACCAATGCGCTCATCGCCCAATACTGCGCCGCCATGGGAGAGGACTGGGAAGACATCTCCCTCACTGATCTGGAGCAGACACTGCGAAACAACAAAGGCGCCCTTTATACCTTTACGAGAGTCTCCGAGACCCGTACCATCCCGGACGATCCGGATACAGAGGAGAATGAGAGCGGGACAGAGATCTGGTACATCTACACCGTTGTCTACCAAGGAGAGGCTCACTTTGAAAATGAGATCTTTCACCTCTCCGATGCTCAGAAAGAGCTGGCCGAAAACTATGCCCAGAACCTAAGTCTGTTTCTGAGCGACGGTATGTTCCAATATGCCGGAGACTACGTTTCCATTCCCTCCTTAGGCGAGGTTCGCTTTACGGATGGGGCAACTGAAGTCGTCTATTTCAACCAGCTGGATGACCGCTACGCCAACAAGCCCTATGGTACCGACAACATCGGCGGCTACGGCTGCGGCCCCACCTCCATGGCCATCGTCGTGTCCTCATTGACCGGCGACATCGTGGATCCTGTGGAAATGTCCGCATGGGCCTACAAAAATGGCTATTGGTGCAGCAAGAGCGGCTCCTATCACTCCCTGATCCCCGGTGCCGCCCAGGCCTGGGGTCTGCCGGTAGAGGGCTGCACCGCCTCAGAGCCCCAGCGCATCGTGGACGCTTTGAGCCAGGGAAAGCTGGTCGTTGCCCTTATGAGCAAAGGACACTTTACCAGCAGCGGCCACTTTATGGTACTCCGGGGTGTCACCTCGGACGGCCAGATTTTGGTCGCCGACCCGGCCAGCTATACCCGCTCGGAAAAGTCTTGGGATCTGGCCATCATCCTCAACGAAGCCAGCACCAGAGCCAGTTCCGGCGGGCCCTTCTGGATCATTGGGTAGAGCAGGCCCTGGGCAGGCGTGAATTCACAAAATATTTACATCTGCACCGGACAAAATCGCTCAGAAAATGGGCGTAGTAATAGTAAGGGGGATCTTAATGTTGAAATGTCCCTGTATCCTAGCCAGATTTCTCATCCTCGTGGAGGGAGACTGGCGCAACGCCGTCTTTATCGACAGCTGCGGCCAATCCGGCTGCCGGGCCAGCGAGCCCTGCTCCGGTCATCTGTTTGCCGCAGACGCGGACGGAGAGCCCGTTCTAATTGCCGCCGACTTATTTCACCGGCTCACCGGAGAGCTGGTGGATCCGGCGGAGTGCGGCGGACATCTGAGCTGCTTTGCCTTTGAGCGGATGTACCATCGGAAGCTGCTCTGGCTGTCGCCATCAAACCAGCTTTGCGGTGTATGTCAGCTGGCAGCCGCCCAGCCGCCGCTGTCCTGCCGGGAGATACAGGGCGTGTCTCCCTGATGATTCCTCACCAGGAGGTGATTGTTCCATGAAACGTCTTCATCTGCATTGCCCATACTGCCGAGCTCCCGTCGTGCGCCGCCGCGGCAGGGCGCTGTTCGGCCCGGCGGCCCGGGATCCGGATGCGCTCTATTATGTCTGCGCCCGCTATCCCTTCTGCGACTCCTATGTAAGTGCTCACAGGAGAAGCGGTCTTCCAATGGGTACACTGGCGAACCCCGCGCTGCGGCGGAAACGCATCCAGGCTCATCAGGCATTTGACCAGCTCTGGAAATCCGGCCCACTGACCAAGAAACAAGCGTACCGGTGGCTGCAGGGCGCGCTGGGCCTGCCCGAGACACAGGCTCACATTGGCTGTTTCTCCCACTATCAATGTGACCGGGTCATCGCCCTGTGCACCGCGCCCCATCAGTCCAACCGTCTGGCCGCCTGACCCTGAGGAGGTGTACCAATGAATGAGCAGATCGTATTGACCGATGCACAACGCGAACTGGTCGAACACTATCTGTCTGTGGTCGATTGGGTCATCATGGATTATATCAAAGTCAACCCACAGATCTGCGGACTGGACTATGCCGACATCTATCAGGAGGGCTGTCTCCATTTGTGCCGGGCGGCCGCTTCCTATCCCGGGGCACCGGAAAAGTTTGGCGCCTATGCCCGCAAGGTCGTCCGCAATGGTCTGATTTCCTACTGCCGCCAGGTCTGCCGTCAAGAGCCAGCCCTTCCTCTGCTTGAGGAGTGCCTGAGCGAGGACGGCGCCCCTTCGGAGGGGCCTTCCCATCTGGAGCAGAAAATTCTGGATCAGTTAATCCGCGAAGATCTCTTCCGGGCCCTCCACAAGGCCCACCGCCAATCCTCCGGAGTGGTGCGGCTCGGAATCGAGGCCCTAGAGCTCAAGGCGAAGGGAATGGACGGTCGGGAAATTGCCGCGCTCTACGGCGTCAAATCCAATCATGTGGGCGCTTGGATCTCCCGGGCCGCCAGCAAACTGCGCCGAGATCGGGGCTTCCTGCGCGCCTGTAATTCTGAGTACACAAAATGAATGTCCGATCTTTGAGTGCCGGAAAGGAGTTTACCGGAAGCCGTGAAAAAACGCTGTATTTTACTGGAGGAGTGCCGGTTCGGTGCTGTGATCCTGTGGTATGAGCCCGTGGAGCCCGACAAGCCGGAGGATGCCCAGACTTATGTGCGGATTTTCCGCAGCGAGACAGACAACCATTGCGTCGCCATGGTTCATATACATATGGTCATTCCCATTCCAGACGAGGTTAAACCTGAACGGAGATGGGGCGCATGGTATCCCGAGCAGTCTTGGCTCAACTCCGTCCTCCCTCTATGGCGAGAGCCATACCAGCAGCGCAGACATTTCAGCTGACAGTTCCCTATGGCTATACCGGCCCTGAGTCAGCCAAAAACCCGGTTCGTCAAACACGAACCGGGTTTTTGATATAAAGAAGACAAGCAATGGCAGTGCTTCCCCTAGTACAGGCAGCATAGGGTAATCCGTATCTCCACCAGATTACCCAGATTCCTCAATGGGCTGATACTTGCTGATGGTTCCCCCTTAAGCTCCCTATTCCACCAGGCCATACTTTACTTTGATTCGATCCAGTTTCTCCAGCATAGGCTCGGCGCCGAAGAAGAGGAACAGCCAGGTGGCGGCGGCCTGGATACAGTCGAAGGGGAAGCCCGAAATATAGTAGGTCAGAAGGATCTTTCCATTGAGCTCTCCCAACCAGGTAAGGGCAGATGCCGGATTCATGATCCCGCCATAGATCAGGATGGCGCACAACGCACCGAACACGCTCAGGGATCCGCGGCTCCGCCGCAGCCAGCCCTTGCGGAAGAGCACTCCGCCCAGGAAACCGATGATGCCCATGGCAAACATCTGCCAGGGCGTCATCGGTCCCTGTCCAAAGAGCACATTGGACACAAGCATGGTCATGGCCCCCGCCAGAAAACCTGTCTCGCCGCCGAAGGCCACGCCGGCGATAATGGTCATGGCCATCACCGGCTTGAACTGGGGCAGCATAAAGAGCGCCGCCCGCCCGGCAATCCCAATGGCGCACAGCACCGCGATGATAACCAACTCCCTGGTCTGGGGCTTCCGGCCCTCGAAGATCAGGAAAAAGGGGAGCATACACTCCAACAGCACCATCAGAGAGATAAAGTAGTATTTTTTGTTATCCAAGTAGAACACGCCCACATACAGGGTCAGCGGGATCAGCAGCAGGATCAGCACCGTGGCTGCCAGGGTGCGTTTTGTCAGCTTCCGCTTCTCCTTTGGCGTCTGCACCAGATACTCTGGCCGATGAGCGCGCCGGGTAATGGAGAGGGCAAAAACGAACATGGCGGCGATCATCACGCCATAGAGCCGCAGCTGATCCGCCGCCAGGGCGGTGGCGCCCTTCTGGGTTACTAAGGCAGTCAGATCCGTAACGCCCAGCACCTTTAAAAACAGCACCAACACCGTAAGTCCGGATGCCGCAGCCAGCAGTTTCCGCCACCAGGGGAGCTTCCGGGGCCTGGCCGCCGGGCTGTTTTCCTCCGGCTCCGGCAGGGGTGGAATGTCCTCCGGCAGCGCTGGTTCCAGAGACAGGGCCCCGCCGCAGGCGACCATTACGTCCTCCGGCGTCACCGCCCGGGGCAGAAGCCCCCGGGCCATCCGGTTGGCAGAGGTCGTGTAGAAGCTGTTACCGGAGAAGAAGTCCCGGGGCCGGCCCTCCGTGACCACACTTCCGTCAAAGAAGAGGGCGCAGCGGTGGGCATATCTGGCGCAGAACTCGATGTCGTGGCTGACCATGAGGACGGTCACACCCCGCCGGAGCAACACCCGCAGGATCTCCGCAAAAGCCTGTTTGAACTCCGCGTCCAGTCCCTTGGTGGGCTCATCCATCAGCAGGATATCCGGATCCAGCAGCAGCACCTTGGCCAGGGCCGCCCTCTGCTGCTCGCCGCCGGACAAGTCGTAGGGGTGGCGATCCAGCAGCGGGCCCAGGCGGCACAGGGCGGTCACATGGGCCACCCGTCCTTCTTGGATCTGCCGGGGGATCTGTTTCCCCTGAAAGATCTCAAAAAGATCCTCCCGCACCGTCTTTTTTACGAAGAGAGCCTGGGGGTTCTGGGGCAGGATGCCAAGGCTTCCATGGATTTGCACCTGTCCCCGATAGGGTGTCAGAAGGCCGGAGAGCAGCTTCAGGCTGGTGGTCTTGCCAGTGCCGTTGCCTCCCAGGAGCGCCAGGAACTCCCCCTTTCGGACGGAGAGCTCCAGCCCTCGCACTACGTCCGGCCCATCCTTCTCATACTTGAACCACAGCTCCTCGGCGGTCAGCGCCGCCTCACCCGATCCTGATGGCACCGCCATCTCCGGCAGTGGCTTCAGGGAATGCCTCCCCGCATAGTCCGTCAGCCACCTGCGGCCCTCCCGCACGGTAACGGGGCAGGGCGCATCGTTTTCCACCGACGCCCAGACCCGCATAGCCGTCGGCATGGCCAGGAACATGGCGTGGCCGCTCTGTTTCAGAGCAACGCCCACTTCCTGGGGAGAACCGGCGCAGAGGAGTTTCCCCGCATCCATCACCACCACCTTGCTAGCTAAGGGGAATGCTTCCTCCAGCCGGTGCTCCGTCAGCAGAATGGTCGTGCCCAGCTCCCGGTTGATCTTTCCCAGGGTGGCGATAAAGTCCCCGGCAGCGATGGGATCCAGCTGGCTGGTGGGCTCATCCAGAATGAGGATATCCGGCTGCATGGCCATAATGGAGGCCAGGTTCAACAGCTGCTTCTGGCCACCGGAGAGTTCAGTGATATTTTTGTAAAACCACCCCTCGATCCCGAAGAAGGAGGCCATCTCCGCCACCCGTCGCCGGATGGTTGGGGTATCGTACCCCAGGCTCTCCAGTCCAAAGGCCAGCTCATGCCAGACCTTGTCCGTGACAATCTGATTCTCCGGGGACTGCTGCACAAAGCCAATTGCAGAACTTTGGAGCCGCTGATCCAACGTGTCCAAAGGCTGACCCCGGAACCATATAAGGCCCGTCCGCCGGCCATGAGGCGTCAGGACCGTCTTGAGTTGCCGCAGCAGGGTGGATTTCCCACAGCCAGAGGGCCCGCACAAAACTAAGAACTCTCCTTGCTTGATGGTCAGATTTAAGTCATCCAAGGCCAAACGCTCCTGCTCCGGATATGAGAAGGACAGGTGCTCTATTTTTATGCTTTCTTCCATCACTTCAGCCACAAGCCAATCCTCCTCCCCTCAATAATGTCGTCTGCGCCATCACTGCCGCAGCACGGGCCCTCCGATTCCGGGAAGAGAGCTCATGAGTCAGCCAATGCGGCTCAATGCGTTCCAGTACCGGGAGGATCGCCGGATCCGTCCATGGCAGGTGCTGGTCAATCCGAAGGATGTGGCTGTAGTTTACAGCAAATCGCTCCAGGTAGTCTCTCGGCAAGTCTGTTGGAAGTTTGCCAGTGCATGCTGTCACATAGGGCCCGCTTAATGATTGGTGGAGGTGTACCCCCTGAATATATCTGCACAGGGAACCGTGGGTATCCAGCATTTGCCGCAGATAGGCCGCTCCTTCTCTTTGCGTGCGCAGGGAGGTGTTTGTGTTCATGAGATGGCCGGTGTCCAGCATGATCCCCTTCTTGGGATAACGAATCCCTCCTATCAGTCGGGCAGTCTCCTCCGGGTTGGTAAAGGTGAAGCCCGGCCACCACTGATTCTCTACCAGGAATACGAAGGGCCAATCTCGTTCCCCTAAAATTAAATTGATGATCTCTATTGCTGTTTCGATGACCTCTTGGTTACTGTGAAGCCAGCGGTAGGTATAGCCTTCTTCAATAGAGACATCAGAGACATGAAACACCACATATTCTGCATTCAAGGAAGCTGCCCGTTCCAAATCCTGTTGATACTGTTTCAGTAAAATTTCCGGGTCCAACCCTCCATAAAAACGCTCAACAGTATTTAAGGCACCAAATTTTCGTACGAGCATCGCTTTGTTGTCCCGGTAAAAATCCAGCCAGTCCGGATAGAACAGCAAGTGGTAGCCAATTATCAGTTCGGAGGGTAAATCTGGAGGAAAATCCTCGCCGCTCCATACGCCCTCCAGTCCGTCACATCCCAACCGAGCCAGTTCCCTACGCATGTCATCCCAGCCATGATATTCAATAAAACTCCCGGAATAGAGAGGGAGGCTCATCGTCTGTTTCAAGATATCCCCTTCTTCTCTCCATACAGCCTTCGCCATTTTCTTTCTTCCCACACATCTAAAATAAGCGGCGTTAGGCACGCAGCCAAATAAATCAGATGGAGGCAGACCGTCAGCGGCGTCCAGGGTGCGCCTTTTGCTGTAGGGTAATATCGCCAGGTAAAGGCGCCCGTTGCCGCACCGCAGCAAAGAAAGACTCCGCAATACACAAGCCACCCCAGCACAGCTCTGTCTCGGCTGTCAAACCGATAAATGGAGAACGCTGTTCGGCCAGGCAGGCCGTATCCGCGGCTCTTCATACTGTCTGCTGTTTCAATGGCGTTTTCAAGGCTCCAGGTAAGCATAATAGAAAATGTTGTGACCGCATTCCGCAACCGCTGGATCACCCCGCCATTATGAATATCCCGCCCTATGCACTGCTGTGCCTCAGACACCACTTTGAACTGAGTTTGGAATTTGGGCACGAAGCGCAGGGCCATGCTCAACACCAGGCTGAGGGCCGGAATGACCCGTCCGAAGAGGTAGACAAACTTATCAGAGGTCATCACCGCCGTATAACAGGAGAACCAAGTGATCACCGCTGCCAGCATGGTCGCTGCAGCCAACCCATACAGGATACTCTCCAGAGTCAGCGGATTCCCCGAGGGGAGGTAGAGCAACAGGGTCGCCCCCTCATGGTTGAAGGCGGGATTGACCAATGCGGCTACCGCCATCATGGGGAGCATCACCAGCACAGAAAAACGCACAGTCTTTCGGCCATTCAGATAGATTGCGTAAGCCAATGAAGCAGCCAGGGAAACAGCCAGGCAAACCGGGTGCATTAAAAACATGGAGAAGCCAATGACCAGCGCAAAATAGAGAAAATTGATGGCTGGATGGCAGCTGGAAAATGTATCTCTGTTTTGAATAGAACATCCCCCCTTATGGGACGCAGCAGACCGCCGTACCCATGAGCATGAAGTTTACTGCCCGGACTGCGTCTCCTCCCGCTCCCACCGGGCCATCTCACTGGCAATTTTCTGAAAGTGGCCGGCAATATAGCCATAGCTGTCCTTAATGCCGTTTTCCAAGCAAGTGAATCTTCCGCTGCTTTCGCCCCAGCATAGATATCGGTTTGCCCGTGTTCATAGCGTCTCTTTTTCCGGAGCCTGACGTGTCCGACAGGCAACTCATTTCAGCAGAAGCCCGCCAACGAGGGTAAGGTAGCTTGGAACCTCCCCATTTTTTACCCAGACGATGGGGCGGTGAAAATACAGCTCCATCGTCTTCTCAACATCGCCACCAAGAGCCTCAATGGATCGGCGCATTTCCTCTGGATGTCGGCACCGTGCCCCGTGTGGACGCGTGCAGTCGTCACTGCACAGGGCACAACTGCCAGCAGACAAAGCCAGAGCACCGGGCTTTCTGCGCTCCAGAACCAGGAGCTCGGTCATCAGCTTTTCCTTTTCCGCTCGCATCCCTTTCAGCAATCCGGTGAGTGTCTCGTCCGATGAAGGACAGAGTATGCGGGCAAATAGGTGCAGACGTTTATATTGTTTCCAAAGTTGCCGCGGCTGGAAAGCATATGGCGGGCAGGACCATCGCTTTCCGTAGTTTTCACAAGCCTGGCAGTATCCCAGAAACTGTTCCACATCCACACACTCCTTGAGATACCTGCTTACAGACACTTCCTGTTCCAATGCCTCGACAGAATATGGCATAGAGCGTCCTCCTCTCTGAACATCTTTATCCACTGGCAGCGTAATAGCCTCCCACGTCAATTCCCAAATCGCAGGTGTACACCCACTCCACTACATCACCGGGCTGGAGCTGATAGCGGGAGCAACCGTAGTTAGGGAACCAGTCATTGACCTTGTACATCCAACCGGACAACTCGCCGCAGTCAAACTCGTAAAGGTTGTTGATTCCCTCGATATAGGCAGAATTGTACATAGGTGTATCCACAAACTCCATGTGGATACCAGCCTTCCGCATCTCCCGTTGAAGTACGTTGAAGACGCTCTCCCCTTCGTAAAAGGTGACCTCTGTGGCAGGGAAGATGACACCGTCCTCCGGTACCAATTCCACTTTTTCTGGATCCAGCCAGTTTATGTTTTCCAGTATGGTATCGCACCTCACCGAGAGGGTACAGGTGTGGGTCACATCGGAGAACTCCACATCCTGGGGCTCCACCGGCAGGGGTTTCCCCTCCGGCACAGGGTCGGTAAGATAGCGGTCCTTCCCCGTCTCCGGATCGATGACCATGCCGTTGGCTTCCGAGTACTCCTTGTTACCCTGCTCCACCCCGGCGGAGGAACCTCCCGCCAGTTCAGCGGCGGCTTCCACTTTTTCCTGGGCAGTCATCCCCCCCTCTGTGCCGCCTGGGCGGGTATCCAGCCCGCCGGGCGTGGGGGATGGCTCGGGGGTGTTAGCTGGTTCACTCGCCCATGGTGGCTCAGAACATATTGGGTTGCTGCTCTCTGCCTGCGGGAACTTTTCCGCCTCCCCGCCAGGTTTCTTTTCAAACACTTCAGACTCATCTGCTCCAGAAGCGGACGGTGAGGCCTCCAGGACTGCGCCGCTCTCCTGCCCTCGTACCGTCCAGCCTTGGAGCCCTGGCGCATTGCCGCCATACCAGAAGGCCGCCGCAAGGACGGCTACAATGATCAGCGCGGCAATGAGCTTCCCTTTTGTCAGCTTCATTTGGCCGCCTCACCATTTTTCCACGGCGTATACAGGCAATAAGCCGGGCACAGATCACCCATGTAAATCCATACGTTCTCTCCCATGTCGATGGGTTCGGAAAACACCAGATTGGGGATCATCAGCTTGAGAGTGGTGCGCTTGCACCCTCTGATGTTCTCCCCCTCCGGGGTAGGGTGCTCACGGAAAGCCGCCACCCGCTGCCCCAGATCGCTGATTCCCAGTTCCCTGGAAAGACGAGGAATGATCTCTGCCTCGTTACAGTACGCCACATGGTCTCTGTTCTGAAACCAGTTCCGATTCATCACGGTCGTGTACGCCCCCTTCTCAGTTTACAGTAGATCGGCACTACTTAAAAGGTTGAAAAGCATCTGGGCCACCTCCGCCCGGGTCACGGCATCCTGAGGTCGGATGTTCAACTCTGTTTGGCTTAGAATTCCCTCTTGGTAGCAGAAGGCAAGTTGGGCTCTGGCCCATTCGGCGGAGGTCATGTAGTCTGGGAACTGGGCCAGCATATTCCGCACTGCAGCCGTATCCATTTCCGTTTCCAATCCACACAGTTGTGCCGCACGGGACACCATGACGGCGGCCTCCTGCCGGGTGATAGTTCCATCCGGGTTGAACCGCCCCTCACCCACGCCGTTGATGAGGGCGTATGTGCTGGCGGCCCCCACATAGGAGGCGTACCAGGCAGTGGAGTCCACATCCACAAAGGCGCCGGTATCCACCGGCGTTAGTCCAAGAGCCCGCACCACGATGGTTGCAAACTCCGCCCGTGTCATGCTTCCCGTAGGATCAAAATTGCCATCTGACTTGCCATCAATGATGTTACGGGCAGCCAGTGCTTCAATCGCAGTAATCTGGTCACTGAAGGCAATATCAGGGAAGGTCTTGCCCGGCGAAGTGATGGGCTGGGCGGTCACGGCAGGATCCTTGCCTTCCAGGCCTTGCCCTTTGGCCGTCTCCGTTTCCACGGCATCGGGGATCGAAAGCGCATCAGACATGCGGTAGAGACTGCTATTCCCCTCTGCCGCCCGCTGGGCGGCCACTAGACCGTAGAAGCCCTGTTCTGTAGCCATCTGGTTGGAGCCGGAGCCCGACTGGGTGTGCAGGAACCCCTCCCCCTTGCGGTAGAAGGTCATCAGATTGTCCAGCATGGTGTTTCCATTCTTTACAAACCGGGGGTCATCCAGGTCGATACCCAGCTCACATAGGGCAACGATCATTTGAACGCAGCTTTCCGCATTGGCGGTTCCCCAAGAGGAAAAACCACCGTCATCGCTCTGCTGCTCGGACATACAGGCCAGCGCCTCCTGGGTGGCCTGTACCACTGCGGGCTGATCCTGGTACTTGGCAAGGGCCTGGAGCGCCATGCCTGTGATGTCCGGATCCGCTGTGCCGTCGCTGGCCGTTGCAGATTCTGTCCCGCCGAACAGGCTCCACCCGCCATCTGGAAGCTGGCACTCCAATATGCGGTCAATATACATCTGCCGGGTGGCCTGGGTCTCCGCCTCTGGATTCTCCGGCATAGGATAGCCGGCGCTGTCCAGGGCAATCAAAGCCCAGATGGGGCCGTTAAGCCCCTGCCAGATGGTCTTATCATAATCTCCCAGAGGCTTCGTCAGGTCATAGCCTGCCACATCCCGGGCGTCCTTTCCAATGGCGCTCAACGCCACAATGACCCTGGAATACTCCGTGTACTTTTTGTCATGGAGTACGCCGTCACACGCCTCCACATACTTTTTCACCGTGGCGTAATAGTCCTGGTAGTAACTGTCCGGTACCTCATAGCCGCTCCGTGCCAGACCCAGAACTGCCCACTCGCCGCCGATGGATCCCACCTGGGGATCCTGAACCGTAGTATAAACATATTTTGCCGTGTCTTGGACAGCCGCAGTCACCTCACTATTCGTCACGGCGGCATGGGCTGGCACACCCATCCCTATTGCCAATGACAGTGTCATAAGCGCGGCGGCGCATCTTTTCCAGATTCGTTTCATCCCGCTCCTCCTTCCATGCTGATTGTGGCAGCAATATCTCCCGCCAATGTATTTGTCTCCTGTGTTCCTTTTCCATGCGGCCATTCCTCACACCGCATCAAGGACTGTTTCCATTTTGTGTTTCGCTTCATTGCCTCAATCTCCCGGCGCCGGTTGGCCTCTCGCCGCTCCTTACGTGGTTTCTTCAGGCCTGCAGCCACCAACGCCTTCGGCCAGTTACCGAACCGCTCGATCAAAAATACACGGTAGACGCAAAACACCTCTTTTTTGCTGGGATTATGTCCCAGACGCTCTGCTGTCTCCCGAAGAATAGATAACAGTTCTTCATTGGAGAAGGCCGCATACAGCTCCCCTCGAGCCTGTTTGCCCATGAACATGATCCACTGCGATGGTTCCATCCATCCTGCATCCTCTGTTTTCCCGCTCTCCTCCGCCGCTGTCTGTGACAGGGCCTGTTTCAACCGGATGATCTCTCTGGATTTCATCTTCTGCTCACCCTCCATCAAGGACAAGCGGGAGCCCATCTGTCGGATGGGCTCCCGCGCTTGCTTTTTCCTGGCCGTACCCATCCCGCACAGCCAGATTCTGTGATTCCCCGGCTGTTACGGGAGGGGTAAGCCTGCGGCGAATTTCACGCACTTTTTTGTCATGATTTCCGCTTTTGTGCCCCTGGATTCGTCAGGAACGACTTTCCAGAAAGCGCATCAGGATCGTTGCCACTTCAGCGCGGCTTGCCTGGCCCTGAGGATCCAAACGGCCGCCATCCTTGCCGGTGATCAGTCCTTCCGCATAAGTCCACTCAATAGCCCGGGCCGCCCAATCGGAGACTTGCTCACTGTCCGGGAAACTGCCCAGCCCGGATGCACTGCTGACATCCCAGCCCTTGGTCTTGGCATAGCGGTACAGGATCGCAGCGATCTGCTCACGGGTCACGCTGCCGTCTGGATCAAAGGTCGTGGCGCTGGTGCCGTTGACAATCCCGGAGCCACTGGCCCATACCACTGCGTTGGTATACCAGTTTCCTGCTACCACATCGTTAAAGGGCTCGGTGCTGTTCATCGTGGGTTCACCTTCCATTCGCCAAAGCACCGTCACCAGCATGGCGCGGGTCATGGTATCATTGGGCGAGAAGGTGGTAGCGCTGGTACCGTTGAAAAGCTCATTGATATAGGCATAGACCACCGCGTCATAGAACCAGTCACTTTCCTTCACATCAGTGAATGGCAGCCGGATGGGCGGGACAGCTACAAAGGTGCTCAGGTGTGTTGTTGTGACCTCCACCCAAAGTTGGTTGTTCTGTCTCCTGCACAGTCCTGTCAGCTCATCCACCGCGCCGCTTTCACTGATCTGGTACACGACACAGCGTTCACCGGTCTGGAACAGGCTTTCACTCACAGGCAGGAGCAGGGTAATAGCGCGTCCACCAAAGCTGGTGATGGATTTACTGCCGGAAGTGATGGTCACTTCAGTGACACTGGCATCCTCCAGGCGGTCTGCTGGGATATCCGCTTTGTTCGCCAGAAGGGTTCTGGCTTCGGAAGCTGGATGCTCCTCCATACGGACAGTCAAATCCTGCCCGTTCGCCTCTTCCAGGATTTTTGCCAGAGTACTGTTGGGAATATTCGTTTCACCAAGGTGTGTGCGAACGGCCAGTCCGGCATCCGTCTCGTCGATCACGCCGCTGAGCGCCCTTCGGGGCAGTTCCACGGAGATGTCGGTCGCCCGCTCCGCACCAGTGGGCGCGATAACGATCAGAGTAGCGCTGGCCTCCACAGCCTCATCCAGAAGGGCATTGAACTCCGCAGATGTCACGGTGGCAACGGCCTTCCCATTGCTGTCCACGGTCGCCTTGGGTTCCAAGAGAATCTCAATCCCGTCCAGCTCAGGCATGACAAAATTGCCATCAATGACCGGCAGTTCGTCGGGCTTTACTACTCCGGTTTCAATCAGCCAAAGCCGCAGGGCTTCGTACCGCTCAGCATCTTCCGCAGTGATATACGTTTTCTGTTTCTCGTTCAGATTTTTATAAGCTGCCGCCGCCTCCTTTACCTGCTGAATCAGACGCGTACTGGGCGTGCTGCCCCGATCCACCTTGGGCAAAGCCCTCAGCAGCTCTTTCACGTCGTCAATCTGTTCATAGAACTTTACTTTTGCCTCTGCTTCCTCCAGTTTGTCCAGAAGCGTCCGGTTCACCTTTGCCTTGGCATCACTGCTCAGCGCATTATAGGCGGCTCGTGCAGCCGATACCTTTGCAGCCTGCGTTTTGTAGTTGGCATATGTGATCTCCGGCAGCGCCTCGATCATCTCAATGACCGCCTCTGCGTTGTTGCTGTTGACTACTGTGATGACGTACTTTGTGGCCTGGTAATCAACCGCATCCGCCCCCTGGTTGTTCATGGAGGGCCAGGACGGCTCACCTACGCCGATGTAGAGGATATCACCTGGTTTGACTGTGATGCTCTCCGTCCGCTTGTAATATGCGGACGACCGGTTGTAATCGTTCAGGAAGGTCTTCACCATATAATTCTTGTTGACTGCGGTAGGTGTTACCGTAATCCTGGCGCCACTCCCGGAAATGCTGAGGGAGTACTCATGGGTATCGCCATCGAAGCTGGGCCGGAGCGTCCCTCCGCTGATGCGCAGGGCTGCCAGGCTGGTGTCCGTGTTGCCCCAGAGACTTCCCACATCCTCGCCCAAGTTGCAGGTGTAGACGATGTTCAGGTAATCGCCGTCGGCCAGCTCATAGGAACCGCTGCCGCTTGCGCGGAAGGACTGGAAGCCCTCGTTGACAAACCAGTCGTTGAGGGTGCCCATCCAGCCGGCGCCCCTGGCGCCGTCAAACTCAGCCAAGCTGGGCTCGCCGCTGTCGTACCGGCCATTCCCGTTCTTGTCCACATAGATGCCTGCCAGGTAGGTGATGTCATAGCCGCCGGTGTCGCTGGCGCCGGTTCCCCACCAGGAGTAACCGCCCAGGGCCAAGGCTTTGAGCACGCTGGTCATCATGGTGTCCCGTGCGCACAGGTCGTACCATCCAGAGACCAAGGTACCTGTAAAATCGCCGCCCCGATAAGTGTTGTTCTCTACACTGATGTAAATAGAGCCAACGACCGCTCCGAAGTCAGGGATTTCCGTTCCGCGGCGGAAGGTCGCACGGATCTCGTGATCTTCATCGACGCTGCGGAACGTATAGGACTCCACTGCGCCAACAGACTTCCAATCGACCAGCACATCCGCTACCACATAGCCATCCTTGGGAGTGATACGGAACGTCTGGGACTGACCAGCCTGCACCTCTACCTCTCCGTAAGGCGAGATCGTTCCGCCGGCACCGGCTGTAGCCGTAATGGTATAGCTCTGCTGGACAGAAGTGTCTGCCAGCACAACGAAGGTGCTCAGATGATTTACTTTGACGGTAACATAGCGTTGGCTGCCAGAAGTACCGCACTTGCCGGTCAAATATTCTATGGCGCCGTTGCTGCTGATTACCAAAACCTCATACTGCTGTCCGGCTGTGAATTTGCCGTCCACCGGGATCATGACCGTCAGCTGCGCTCCCCCAAATGTGGTGACCTCGCTGTTCCCTGCCATTACGGTGACCTCCACCGCAACACTGCCAGTCAGTTCGGTACCATTGGGGATCTGGGACGCGATCTCGCTGCTGGACTTCTCCTCCACGCAAATGACCAGGGGTGCAGTTGAGCCGCCTTGACTCTGGATACTGCTCAGCGCGTTGGAAGGCAGGGTGACGTTGCCCTTGGCTGTCTCAAGCTCCACATTCGCGCCTGCACCCACGATGGTTCCGACAGCGCCCGCAGGGAGCTGCACATTTACTGCGGAGATACTTTCGCTGACCTGTGTGGGCCGGATCACAATGGAAGAGGCACTCGTTTCCGTTACCGCCTTTACCGCCTCGGTAATGGCGTCCGCTGTGATCACCGCCGTCTGGGTACCCCCGCTCTGCTGCACCTCCTGCTCAATCACCGGGGAGAGTTTTTCAAAGGTAACATAAACACGGTGGTCTTTTGTAACTTTTTCCAGGGTATAGGTCTGTACGTTTGTGCTGTTGGCGCTGGTGAGCACTGCATTTGCCAGCATGGGCATAGACACCGCGGCTGTTTCTGTCCGCTCGGCGCCACAGTCCACACAGACATAGACACACTCGTTTTCTGTGGAGAGCTGCTCGCCCAAAGCCCACTCGTGAATGGCAACAGAAGTGGTGTCCTCCAGTCCGCAGCTCGCACACTTCAGCCAGTGTATATTGTTGCTGTAATCCCACTGACTATAGACATGCTCTGCGCAGTCCCCGTAGGGCAGGCCGCAATCCGTACAGATCGCCTTGGTTGTACAGGTAGCTGTTCCGCCAGTATGACTGCATACGGACTCTTCGGAAACACCCGTCTCGTAACCACAGACAGAACAGGCCTGAGCCGCCTCATCCGCCAGGATAGACTGGGCGTTGCTGCTTCCAAAACTCTGGAACAGTATCGGGGCAACCCCTATTACACTGGTCACACCATCGCCGCCAGCGCCGTTCTGCCGGAAGTCGTCCCCGTCGGTGCCATCCTGCTGGAGGTCATCTTCATTGGTGCCGTCCTGCTGGAGATCATCCCCGTTGGTGCCATCCTGCTGGAGATCATCTCCGTCGGTGCCGTCCTGCTGGAGATCATCTCCGTCGG
>ENA-UONY01000754-UONY01000754.1-human-gut-metagenome-genome-assembly--contig:-CS9-NODE-754-length-34607-cov-14.108156_pt1 | contig 34607 bp, 30 predicted proteins | sample MGYA00242465_ERZ724012 | MGnify/ENA metagenome assembly ERZ724012 | reverse complement strand
TCCCCCTTTTGTCGCTGCGCGACATCTTCCCCCGGAGCGGGGGAAGTCTTTCCTCAAAGGGAGAGGCAAGAGCGCTACCGGAAACCTTCTCATTTAACCTAAAGCTTCAGCAACAAGCCTTAGACCTTGGCTCTCCCTCCGGGAGAGCTGGCGCGGGAGCGCCTGAGAGGGCGGGATTGTTTCCCTTACTCCCGCTCCTCCTGTTCCACGGTGGCGCTCTCGTCCACATGGTCCAGCTCCACGGCAGTGGCTTCTGCATCGGTGCGGGTCACATCCGGGGCGACAACGCCGTCGCCGTTCAGGTCCTCGCCGGTGATGCTTTCCAGCACGGACTGGGTCTCCGGGTGCAGCTTTGCAAAGCGGCGCACCGCAAGGATGGTGTACAGGGCGCTGAGCAGGTTGATGGCACCCTCCACGATCAGGATGACGCCGATGGCCATCACCAGTGTTTCCATGGCGCCGAAGGGGTTCAAAATCAGCACCACGCCCAGCACCACGCTGAGCACCGGCAGCAGCAGAAAGCCCTTCCAGCTGTCGTAGCCGCAGCGGCGCAGGTCTAAAGCGTTCTGCACCCGGCCAATGGCGTCAAAGATGACGAACAGGCCGAACACGATGGGCAAAATGCTTACCACGATATCGCTGCGCAGCAGCAGAAAAACACCCAGCGCAAGGCAGATAAGGCCGGAGATCAGGGTAAGCTGGCTCTGGAACACCCCGCGCTCCACCACAAAGTAGCGGATCAGCTGCACCGCTGCGCAGGCCAGCACTACGCCGCCCAGCGCGTAGCAGACGATGTTCAGCGCCGTGCCGGGCTTCATGACCAGAAAAATGCCCAGCCCGACATACAGCAGGCTCATGAAGATCAGGTTCCACTTCAGCTTTTTTACCATAGAGATCACGTTCCTTTCGTTTGCAGGGTCGCTGCCCGCACCCGGGTCAGTGGTACAGGGGTGCGATGGTGGTCTTGTTGATACGGGCATAGAAGGCCAGACTCATCAGGATGCTTACGACTTCCGCAATGAGGAAGGCCCACCAGACATTATTGACGCTGCCGGTCTGTGCCAGCAGCCACGCCGCCGGCAGCAGCACGAACAGCTGGCGGCAGACCGAAACGATGAGGCTGAAGACACCGTTGCCCAGCGCCTGAAAGACCGAGCTGAGCACGATGCTGACGCCCGCCAGCAGGAAATGCAGGCAGATGATGCGCATGGCCGGGACGCCGATGGCCAGCATGGCGTCACTGGCGGCAAAGATGCTCAGCACCTGCCGGGGTGCGAACTGGAAGATGCAGAAGCCTGCCAGCATGATACCTTCGGCGTAGCACACCGCCAGTTTGATGGTCTTTTTCACGCGGTCCGGTCTGCGGGCACCATAGTTGTAGCTGATGATGGGCACCATGCCGTTGTTCAGGCCGAAAATGGGCATAAACACGAAGCTTTGCAGCTTGAAGTAGACGCCGAACACCGCCACCGCCGTGGCAGAGAAGGCCATCAGGATCAGGTTCATGCCAAAGGTCATCAGGCTGCCCACGCACTGCATGGCGATGCTGGGCAGACCCACTGTGTAGATGCGTCCAATGGCCTTGGCGCTGGGCCGGAAGCCCTTGAAGCTGATCTGGATATCCGGGTTTTTGCGGGTGTTGAAGTACAAGGTCATGCCTGCACCGCAGAACTGGCCGATGACCGTAGCCACCGCCGCGCCGGTGGTGCCGGACAGCGTCTGCCCGCAGTAGCCGAAGATGAAGATGGGGTCCAGAATGATGTTCACCACTGCACCCACCAGCTGGCTGATCATGCTCAGATAGGTGCGGCCGGTGGCGGCCAGCAGCTTTTCGCCCATGGTCTGCGTGAACAGACCCAGACTGAAAATGCTGCACACCGACAGGTACCGGATGCCCTGCTGCGCGATCACGGGGTCACTGGTCTGGGCGTAGAAGTAGGGTTTCATACAGGTAAGACCGATGACAAAAAACACCGCAAAGCTGCACAGGGAAAGGAAGATGCCGTTTTCTGCGGTGGCGTTGGCGCGGCTCTGGTTCTTTTCGCCAAGGCTCTTGCTCAGCAGGGCGTTCACGCCCACGCCGGTGCCCACGCCCACGGCAATCATGACGTTCTGCAGCGAAAAGGCCAGCGATACGGCGGTGAGGGCGCTCTCGCTGACATGGGACACGAACACCGAGTCCACCACATTATACAGCGCCTGCACCAGCATGGAGATCATCATCGGGATGCTGAGCTTGAGCAAAAGCGGGTTGATCTCCATGGTGCCCATGATATTTTCCCGCACCTCGGCGGGTGCGGTCTGCGATTGATTTGTTTTCACGATTTCTCCTTGCCGGAAACATGGGCAGGGCGCAGAAGCGCCCTGCCCACGTTCTGTCGTTGTTTATTGGGTCTGGCTGGGGGTCACAGCGTCTTTTCCTTTGCGGCGGCTGCGTCTAAGATCATCTTCACGCAGGTCTCGCGGCCAAGGGCGGCGTTGATGGCCAGATCATAGTTGTGGGCATCGCCCCAGCGGTTCTGGGTGTAGTAGTTGTAGTAGGCCGAGCGGTTGCGGTCGGTCTTTTCCACCTCGTCTTTGATGCCCTTTTCGTCCTTGGCCTTTACCAAGGGGTTGGTCTTGGCGTACTGCAAGCGCCACTCCTTGGGTGCATACACGAACACCCGCAGCACGTCCTTGCGCTCCCGCAGAACGTAGTCACCGCAGCGGCCAAGGATCACGCAGGGGCCTTCCTCAGCCAGCTGCTTGATGATACGGCTCTGCAGAATGAACACCTGATCGCCCAGCGGCAGCTCGTTGCCCATGGTGTACAGGCTGTACAGCAGGCTGTGGGTGTGCCGTTTCTCGCTGGCGGCAACAGCCTCCTCCGACAAACCGGAGTTCTTTGCTGCCATGGTGATCAGCTCCTTGTCGTAAAGCTTGATGCCCAGTGCATTTGCCACGTCCTCTGCGATGTAGCGTCCGCCGGTGCAGTACTCACGGCCCAAAGTGATGATCGTCTTTGCCATAATGTGTTCCTCCTGTTTCATATATCGCCCTGAAAAAGCTTACGGCTGTACCGGGGCGTCCCCGGTCTGGCCATGGGCTTTGGGTTCTGTGCTTGCAGGTACGGGGGTCGGCTTCGGCAGCCGTACCTCTGCTACCCGCATGGTGCCGGTCTGATCCACTGCATACACGCTGTAGCGCCCGCCTGCGGCCAGCAGCTCCGGCGGGAACTGTACCCCGCCGTCCTCGGTGCGGGTACAGCGCAAAAAGGTGCGGTGGGCGGTGGTGGCGTGTGCCACGCCGTCGTGGGGCGCGCAGGCGATCCAGCCGGAAAAATCCTCCGGCAGGTCTGCGGGTTCTCCCCGCCGCTCAAAGTAGTAAACACCCGGCTGGGTGCCGGCGCGCAGGTCGCAGCGCAGCCGCCGGGGACGGTCGGCCTCAGTCTCCCGCTGCTTTGGCCGCAGAGCAATGGCTTTGCCGGTAAAGTAACGCATAAAATCCACCAGCGCCATGGTGCAGTTCACTGCGCCGTCGGTATCGGCGGTGGGGTCGTTCAGCAGCACAAAGTCTGCCATCACGGCGTCATCGTGGCCAAAACCGCGCAGCCCCATCCACAGCCGCGACGGGTCGCGCTGACCGCGAACCCGCCGCTCCACCTGCACCGCCACCGAGCAGCCGTCGTGGATCTGCTCCCGCAGGTCGGCAAGGTCCATCCACGCCTGCCAGCAGGGGTAGCCGCAGCAGCCTGCGGCGGCGGCGGCAAAGGCGGTGTTTCCGGTGCTGCGGGTGCTGCCGTCCTCCATGGCGTAGGCCACTTCCTCCGGCAGGATATCCTCGCCCCAGCGGTTCATCAGCGCCGCCATGACCAGCGGCAGATCCATCTCCCGCCCAAAGCTGGGGTCATGGGCGGAAAGGCAGTATTCCGGCAGATAGAGCCGCCGGTTCAGCGGGTGGCCGTTGTGCTTTTCCCACGCAAGAGGACGCACCGCCGCTGCCAGCAGACGCACCGCCGGGCTAACTTTATCGTTGTTGGTGGAAAGGTTTACCTGCAATTGCACGCCGGTGCCGCCGCCCGGGGCGGCTACCGTGACGGTATCGCCCATCAAAAAGATCATGCCGTCCTCGCTCTGGCTGGACACGCTGCACCGGGGGTAATCCGGTGCCCACTTGCCAAAGCTCATCCAGCTTGTCCACGCCCCTGCTGCGTACACCCGGCAGCGCACCTCCACCATGGTGTCCCGGGGTGCGTGGGCGTTCCAGCTGACGTTCAGATTGCAGAAGGCCGGCATGGCAAACTCCGGGGTGGTGTAGCTGCCGTACAAAAGGCTGCGCCCGGCCACGCTATCCAGCACCAGTGCGCCGTTTTCCAGCGCAAGGTTGTCCAGCTGCCCGCGGGAAAAGGTCTCTGTCCCCTGCAGCACAAGATTATTCCGTTGTTCCATGGGACATCGCTCCTTTCCGCAGTTTTATCGCTTATTCTTCCGGGGTGTCGTCGTCGGCGTAGTCCTCCTTGAGGGCTGCTTCCAGTTCGGCGTCCTTCATCTTGCGGATGTTCTCTTCAATGTGGAACACCCGGTCAATATCGCCGTACACGATCTGGCAGGACACCTCGGTGACGAACCAGAAGCCGAAGATCAGCATCAGGAAAAGCCCCAGCGGCATGCACAAAATCACCACGCCCCAGAACAGCACCTGCACGATGGCAGCAGCCAGTGCGTGGGGCAAAAAAGCGATCATGCAGTTGATGCTGTTTTTCAAAGTCAGGCTCAAAGGCTGGTCCAGCAGCACCACCTGCGGCCACATGTAGGCAAACAGCATCTGGAACAGCACCAGATTGAGCACCGTAGCCACCCACAGCGGGACGCCCACGTTGGTGCCGTGGTACAGCATATTGAAGCAGAAATAGACAAGGAAAATTTGCAGCGTGACCACCACGGTGTACAGCACACCGGGCGCAAGGCTGGCCTTGAAGTTGCGCTTGAAGGCCTTGCGGTAGGTCACCCACCAGTAGCCCGCCTCGTCGCGCAGCGCGCGCAGGACGGTATCGTACATTCCGGCCAGTGCGGGCCCGGCCAGCAGGCCGCCCACGGCGGCGCTGCCCAGCATCACCGGCAGGCTGTTCTGCAAAAAGCCGATGTACACCAGACAGATGACCGGTGCAAACCCGATACAGGTCAGCAGGTTTGCAAGGAACATCCCGTTCATATCACGGCCTACAAGCTCAAAAAAGCGGCCGATGCCGGTCTTGCGGGGGGCGTCCTTTTCGACACCCTTACCGGCCTTGAAATCATTGGCAGAAGGAAAAAGACCCATAGTAGCTGCGGTACCTCTCTTGTGTTTTTAACCGGCACCGCAGGCGTTTTGTCTGGAAAGTGCCATTGTGCTAACTTTACAGATATAAATATACCTGTATTTTGTCAACTTTGCAAGATACAACCGGGGCTAATTGTAAAAAAATATTTATCTCTCCCTTTTTTACGCAAAATGTGCTACAATGACAATGGCATTTTTTGCAATAGGAGGAAACCATTATGAGCATTCTTCGCACCATTGCGATGTTTATTTATCTGTTCGGATACATGATCCTGCATTACAGCATCCTGCGCCGCGCCGAGCGCGCCGCAGCCGCCGGAGATACCGCCACCGTGGAGCAGATCGTGAACCAGCATATCCCCCGCTGGAGCCGTGGCATCTTAAAGGTGACCGGTGTGTCCCTGTTGGTGGAAGGGCTGGAGAACATCCCCAAAGACCGTCCCTGCGTGTTTGTGGCGAACCACCGCAGCTACTACGACATCCCCTTGCTGCTGGCCGGGCTGGAAAAGCCCCACGGCATCCTTGCCAAGGAGGAGCTGGAAAAGATTCCCCTGCTCAACCGCTGGATGAAGCTGCTGGGCTGCGTGTTCGTGCAGCGTGACGATGTGCGCGCCTCGGTGCGGGCACTGAACGATGCCACCGCCATCGTGGAGGGCGGCCACAGCTTTGTCATCTTCCCCGAGGGCACCCGCTACAAGGGCGAAGAGGGCGGCGCAGGCGAGTTCAAGGCCGGTGCTTTCCGCATTGCCGTCAAGACCGGTGCCCCGGTGGTGCCGGTGGCTGTGACCGGTGCCCGCGCCCTGTTCGAGACAAACGGCAACCGCTGCCGCCCGGGCAGTGTGCGCATCAAGATCATGTCGCCCATCCAGACCGCCGGCATGAGCAAGGCCGAGCAGAAACAGCTGCCCGACGCCGTGCGCCAGAGCATTCTGGCTGCACTGAAGTAACAGCGTTTTTTCAAAACCGCCGTTCCGCTTAAAGGCTTCCCCCGGACGGGGGAAGCTGTCACCGCAGGTGACTGATGAGGGCGCTGCTGCCGGAATTACCCCTCATCCGGCGCTGCGCGCCACCTTCCCCCCAAGGGGTGAAGGCTTTAGGGGTCGGCTTCACTCCGCTGCCCGACCGTATCACACAGGAGAACTATTTTATGGCAAGCTACCGTTACGAACGCGACATTGACCCCAAGGATCTCAAGCCCCGCAAACAGCGGCAGTACAGCCGCAAGGAGCGCTGGGCAAACTGGTGGGACTACAACCTGAAATGGGTGCTCATCTTCGGCATTGCGGGTGCGTTCGTGGCGTACTGCTTTATCGGGCAGTATTTCCTGACCACCCACCCGGATTACAACGTGGCGGTGGTCAGCCCCTACTACCTGCCCGAAGCCACCGTCACCGCCCTGCAACAGCAGCTTGCTGCCTATGGCGAGGACTGCAACGGCGACGGCAAGGTGGTAGTGAAGCTGAACCAGTACACCATGGCCTTCAACAGCGAGGACTCGGACGCTTATCTGGATATGGCGGGCACCACCAAGCTTTCCACCGATATCCAAAGCTCCCTCAGCTCCATCTTTATCCTGTATGACCCCGCAGGCTTCCAGCAGACCACCGGCACGTTGCGGTATCTGGACGGTCATCTACCCAAGTCCGATGCCGACAGCGACTGGTGGAACATGGTCTACCGCTGGACGGATTGCCCGGTGCTGACCGGGATGGAGCTGGGCAGCTACACCTCGGACGCGGTGCAGAGCGCCAGCGGCGACAGCCAGCAGCTGCTGGCAGATTACTATATCGGCATCCGGGGCGCATGGCTGAAGGAATCCGCTTCCCTGCTGGAAAACAGCGAGCCCCTTTGGGCAAACCTGACCGCCGGGGCAGTCTCCACCGCCGGGGAGGGGCACTAAAGATGCGCTTCCGCATCAAAGCCGGCGGCCCCGCTGCCCGGTTCGCCTTTGACCGCACCCCAAAGCCCCAGCCGCCCGCGCCGCCTGTCCCCCGCGCCGCAGACCTTGATAACCCCTACGGGCGCTATTACGGTAAAGCCCGCAGCTGGGAGGATATTTTGAAGAATAAATAATCAAACTCCCCCAGTCATTTCGCTTACGCTCAATGCCAGCCCCCTCGGAGATGGGGCCTTTGGCATGACGGCAAAGTTCCCGGCTAAAGCGCAAAGTTTCCGGGCGCGCCAGAGGCTCCCTCCCAGAGGGAGCTGGCAAAACCGTCAGGTTTTGACTGAGGGAGTTCTGTTTCAACGCACCCACCGTTCGTTTCCCCTGCTTTTCAGGGCGCAAAAACGGACTGTGGGTGCGTTTCTGTTTTCTATTTTCGTCTTTTTACCCATGGCTGATTTGAAATTTTCTCCACCCTCAAATGGAGGGCGGTTTGTTGTTTCTCTGTCCCGGTTATGGTATACTTACTAGGTATCCCCGCAAAAACCGACCAAAAAGGATGTGACCCCCATGGACGCACTGGAACAAGCCCGTGCCGAGATCGACACGGTAGATGCGCAGCTGGCTGCGCTGTTCGAGCGCCGGATGGCTGCTGTTTTACAGGTGGCCGAATATAAGCGGGCGCACGGTCTGCCCATCTACGATGCTGCCCGGGAGGCCGCTGTGCTGGAAAAGGCCGCAGCCCGCATTCAGCAGCCTGCGCTGCACCCTTACTATAAAGACCACGTCCAGCACATGATGGACATCGCCAAGCAGTATGAAGCCGCTGTGCTGGGACGTAACCGCGCCGCCTATCAGGGGGTGGAGGGTGCGTTTGCCCACATCGCCCTCAAGGCGCTGTTTCCCCACGCCGAGGCCGTGAGCTATTCCACATGGGACGAGGTTTTCGAGGCCGTGGCCTCCGGCGAAGCCGCCCACGGCGTAGTACCCTTTGAAAACAGCCACGCCGGGGATGTTTCCGCCGTGCTGGACCTGTGCTATAACCACCCAGAGCTGTGGGTGGTGGACGTGTACGACCTGCCCATCTCCCAGAACCTTCTGGTGCTGCCGGGCACCCAGCTTTCCCAGCTGCGCACCGTGTACAGCCACCAGCAGGCGATCGCCCAGAGCGAGACCTTTTTAAAGCAGTTCCGTCTGCCCGCCACCGCCATGGCCAACACCGCCATGGCTGCAAAGTTCGTGGCAGAAAGCAAAGACCCGACAAAGGCCGCCATTGCCAGCGCCGAGACTGCCGCCCTGTACGGGCTGGAAATTCTGGTGCCCAACATCAACACCGATGGCGACAACACCACCCGGTTCATCGTGCTCAGCCGCGAAAAGCCCACGGCGGGCAACCGGTTCTCCCTGCTGTTCACGGTGGACAACAAGCCCGGCAAGCTGGCGGAGGTGATTCAGGTCATCGGTGCCAGCGGCTTCAATATGGAGTCCATCAAGAGCCGCCCCATGCCGCACGTCCCCTTTGAATATTATTTTTATGTAGAGCTGGTGGGCGATGCCGCCGCCGGCGAGACCGCCGCGCTGCTGCGCGAGCTTGACCGCACCTGCCGGACGGTGCGGCTGTTAGGAGTGTATACCAAATGAGTGAATTTATCGGAACCAAGCTGACCATGAATCTGGGCGAGCGCAGCTATGACATCATCGTCAAGAGCGGCTCGCTGGAAAACCTGTACCAGTTTGCCCGGCTGGACCGCCGGGTGGCCGTCGTCACCGACAGCGGTGTGCCCGCACAGTACGCCCAGATGGTGGCCGACCAGTGCAAGGATGCCCGCATCATCACGGTGCCGCAGGGCGAAGCCAGCAAGAGCTTTAAAATTCTGGAATCCGTCCTCAAGCAGATGCTGGAATTCGGCATGGGCCGCGGCGATCTGGTGATCGCCGTGGGCGGCGGCGTGGTGGGCGATCTGGCCGGTTTTGCCGCTTCCATCTACATGCGGGGCATCGACTTCATCAACTGCCCCACCACCACCCTTTCCATGATCGATTCCTCCATCGGCGGCAAGACCGCTGTGGATCTGGGCGATACCAAAAACATCGTGGGCGCGTTCTGGCAGCCCAAGCTGGTCATCGTGGACCCGGCCACCCTTTCCACCCTGCCCCGCCGCCACTACATCAACGGCCTGGCGGAGGCGGTCAAGGCGGGCCTGCTGGCGGACCCCGAGCTGTTTGCCATCTTTGAAAAAGGCGATATCGATACCCAGATCAGCGAGATCATCTACCGCAGCCTGCGGTTCAAGAAGAATGTCGTGGAGCAGGATGAGACCGAGCGCGGGATGCGCAAGGCCCTGAACTTCGGCCACACCATCGGCCACGGCATCGAGGCTGTCAAGGGCATCAAGGGCCGCCGCACCGTGGGCCTGTTCCACGGCGAGTGCGTGGCGCTGGGCATGCTGCCCATGATCGAATCCAAGGCACTGCAAAAGCGGGTGCGCGGCGTGTACCGCCGCTTAGGATTGCCCACCCGCACCGCCTACGATAAGGAAAAGGTGCTGGCCGAGATGCTGCACGACAAAAAAGCGCGGGACGGGCAGATCACCATCATCAAGGTGCCCGGCCTTGGCTGCTGGCGCGCCGAGACCATCCCTGTGGAGGGGCTGCGCCCGCTGCTGGGCATGGAGGACTGACCCATGAAAAATACCTTTGGCAGCGACCTTTCGCTGACCATCTTCGGCGAGAGCCACGGCCGCGCCGTGGGCGCGGTGCTGGACGGCATGGCCGCCGGTGTGCCGGTGGACGAGAGTTTCCTCGCCGCCTGCATGGATAAGCGCCGCGCCCGGGGCGACGGCCTTTCCACCCCCCGGGTGGAGGCGGACGCGGTGCAGCTGCTTTCCGGTGTGGTGAACGGCCACACCACCGGCACCGCCATCGCCCTGATGATCGAAAACCAGAACACCCGCAGCGCGGACTACGCCAAGACCGCCGACCTTCTGCGCCCCGGCCACGCGGACTTTACCGCCTATGCCAAGTACCACGGCTTTCAGGACGCCCGGGGCGGCGGGCACTTTTCCGGCCGGGTGACCGCCGCTTTGGTGGCGGGCGGCAGCATCGTGCTTGCCGCATTGCAGCGGGCGGGTATTGATATCACCACCCACATCGCCCGGTGCGCAGGGCTTGCAGACACCCCCTTTGCACTGGACAACCCCGCCGCCCTTGCGGCACAGGTGGGGACGCTTACCGCCAAGACCGAGGGCTTTGCGGTGCTGGACGCCGCCGTGGAAGAACCCATGAAAGCCGCCATCCGCGCCGCCGGTGCTGAGGGCGACAGCGTGGGCGGCGTGCTGGAAACTGCCATCCTCGGCCTGCCCGCCGGCATCGGCGAGCCTTACTTTGACAGCGTGGAAAGCGAGATCGCCCACTTGGCCTTTTCCATCCCGGCGGTCAAGGGCATCGAGTTCGGCACCGGCTTCGGCTTTGCCGGGCTGCGCGGCTCGGAGGCGAACGACGCCTTCCGCATGACGGCAGAGGGTGCGGTGGTCACCGCCACCAACCACAACGCGGGCATCAACGGCGGCATCGCCAACGGGATGCCGGTGGTGTTCCGCACCGCCGTCAAGCCCACCCCCAGCATCTATAAGCAGCAGGATACGGTGGACTATATCACAAAAAAGGACGCACAGCTGTCCATTCAGGGACGGCACGACCCCTGCATCGTGCCCCGGGCTGCCATTGTGCAGACCTGCGCCGCCGCCCTTGCGGTGGGCGATCTGCTCACCGCCCGGTACGGTGCCCGGTGGATGACCGACCCCACCGGCTACCGGAAGGAGGACTGAGATGGAATACGGACTGATCGGCGGCAAGCTGGGACACTCCTACTCCAAGACGATCCATGAGCTGCTCTGCGGGTACAGCTACGAGCTGTGCCCCCTGCCCACCGAGGCAGACGCCCGCGCCTTTTTGCAGCGGCGGCAGTTCAAGGCCATCAACGTGACCATCCCCTACAAAAAGCTGGTGATGGAGTACTGCTCCTTCATCGACCCCCGCGCCCGCGCCATCGGTGCGGTGAACACGGTGGTGAATAAAAACGGCCTGCTCTACGGCTACAACACCGATTATCTGGGCTTTGCCCACCTGTGCGAAGCCCACGGCGTAGAGCTTGCGGGTAAGACCGTGCTCATCTTGGGCACCGGGGGTACCCACAACACCACCCGCGCGGTGGCGCTGGACAAGGGCGCGGCAAAAGTGCTGACGGTCAGCCGCACCCCCGACCCGGAAAAGGGGGAGCTGAGCTACGCCGAAGCCGTGCGCAGCGGCACACAGGTGGTATTCAACACCACCCCCGCCGGGATGTACCCCAACGTGGGCGTGTGCAGTCTGGACGTTGCCGCCATGCCCGGGCTGGAAGCCGTGGTGGACGTGGTCTATAACCCCAACAAGACCGAACTCATTCTCCGCGCCGAGGACGCCGGGGTACCGGTGGCCGTAGGCGGGCTGGAGATGCTGGTGGCACAGGCGGTGTATGCCGCCGAATACTTCCTTGGCCGCAAGTTCGAGGACGCCCCGGGCGAGGTGCGGCGCATCACCGCCGCGCTGCGCCGCGAGACGCTGAACATCGCCCTTGTGGGGATGCCCTCCTGCGGCAAATCCACCCTTGGCCGCCTGCTGGCAAAGCAGCTGGGCAGACCGCTTGTGGATCTGGACGAGGAGATCGTCAAGGCAGACGGGCGCAGCATCCCGGATATCTTTGCCGCCGAGGGCGAAGAGGGCTTCCGGGCAAAGGAAGCCGCGCAGATCGCCCGTTTCGGCAAGGAAAAAGGGCTTGTGCTCTCCTGCGGCGGCGGCGCGGTGAAGCGGGCAGAGAATGTCCGCGCCCTGCGCCAGAACGGCGTGGTGCTGTTCATCGACCGGCCGGTGGAAGCGCTGGCTGTGGGCGGCAACCGTCCGCTTTCCTCCAGCGCCGAGGCGCTGCGCACCATGGAGGCTCAGCGCCGCCCGCTGTACCTTGCCGCCGCAGATGCGGTGATTTCTAACACCGGCACGCTGGCCCAGACGCTGGCAGCTGCACAGGAGGCACTGGATGAAATTTTTGATTCTTAACGGGCCAAACATCAATCTGGCGCGCTGGTCTGAGCCAGGCGTGCCCGGCGAAGTGGACTACACCGGCCTGATGGACTATGTGCAGGCGGGCTGCGACCAGCTTGGCATCGAAACAGACATCTGCCAGTCCAACCACGAGGGCGATTTGATCGACGAGATCCAATCTGCTCCCGGGCGGGTAGACGGCATCGTGCTGAACCCGGGCGGCTACGCCCATTACAGCGTGGCCATTCTGGACGCGCTGCGGCTGTGCAGCGTGCCCGCCGTAGAGGTGATGCTGGACGCCCCGGACGAGCGCGAGCCCTTCCGCAAAACGGACGTGGTGTCCTTTGGCTGTCAGGGACATTTTATCGGGGAAGGCCCGCAGGGCTACCTGCACGCCTGCATCTGGCTGGCGCAGCTGCTGCGCACCGACGGCTCCAGTAAGGCGCATATCGTGATGTAAAATAAACAGGAAAGGAACAACCTCCCATGATCATCTCCACCAAAAAAGGCACTCCCAAAGAGGAGCTGGAAAAGATCGTTGACAAATTCGAAAAGCAGGGTCTGGACGTGACCCTGATCACCGGCAAGGACTACAACGTGTTCGGTCTGGTGGGCGACACCACCAAGATCGACGAGCGGGATGTGCTGGCAAACCCGTGGATCGACAACGTTACCCGCGTGTCTGCGCCCTATAAGCGCGCAAACCGCCTGTTCCACCCCGCAGACTCGGTCATCGACTGCGGCGGCGTGAAGATCGGCAGCAAGGAAAAGATCGCCGTCATGGCAGGCCCGTGCAGCATCGAGAACGCCGAGCAGGCCCTGCGCATCGCGCAGGGGGTCAAGGCCGGCGGCGCAGCGCTGTTCCGCGGCGGCGCCTACAAGCCCCGCACCTCTCCCTACGCCTTTCAGGGTCTGGAGACCGAGGGCATCTTGGACATGGTAAAGGCCCGCGAAGCCACCGGCCTGCCCATCGTCTCCGAGCTGATGAGCGAGGACCGCATCCCGGAGTTTGAGGAGTACGTGGACGTGGTGCAGATCGGTGCCCGCAACATGCAGAACTTCCAGCTGCTCAAGGCCGTTGGCAAGATGCACAAACCCGTGCTGCTCAAGCGCGGCCTGTGCAACACCATCGAGGAGTGGATCATGAGCGCCGAGTACATCATGGCCGGCGGCAACGAGCAGGTCATCTTCTGCGAGCGCGGCATCCGCACCTTTGAAAAGTACACCCGCAACACGCTGGATCTCTCCGCTGTGCCCATCATCCACGAAAAGACCCATCTGCCCATCGTGGTAGACCCCAGCCACGCCACCGGCAAGGCCAATCTGGTAGAGCCGATGATGATCGCCGCTGTGGCCGCCGGTGCGGACGGTCTGGAGGTAGAAGTGCACTATGACCCCCAGCACGCATGGAGCGACGGCGCACAGTGCCTGACCCCGGACGCCTTTGCACAGGCCATGGCAAAGTGCCGTCAGGTGGCTTGGGCTATCGGCCGGGAGATGTAAACCGTTTACCCCCTCAGGCGCTGGCGCGCCAGCTCCCCCAAGGGGGCGCCTGAAGCGCTGCCCGGGGGAAATCTGCAAAAGGATAACACCGCTATGCTAGTAACCATCAGACCTGCCCCCGGCGGCATCGGGGGCGTGATCGCCGCGCCGCCCAGCAAAAGCATGGCACACCGCGCTGTGCTGTGCGCCGCGCTGGCCGTGGGGCGCTCCCACATCACCCATCTGGAATTCAGCAAGGACATCTCTGCCACCCTATCCGCTGCCGCGCAGCTGTGCGCCGCTGTGGACACCGGCGCAGACGATGCCACTGTGCAGGGGCTTGGGCATTTTCTGCCCCTGACCGCCCCGGTGGACTGCTGCGAAAGCGGCAGCACCCTGCGGTTTTTGATCCCCATTGCCAGCCTGACCGGCCAGCCGGTCACCTTTACCGGACGCGGACGGCTGATGGAGCGCCCGCAATCCGTATACGAAACGTTATATCACGAGCAGAATCTACGGTTTGAGCAATCCCCCGCCGGGCTGACCGTGGAAGGTGCACTGACCCCCGGGGACTACCGGCTGGCAGGCAACGTGTCCAGCCAGTTCATCAGCGGGCTGCTGTTCGCACTGCCGCTGCTGCCCGGGGATAGCACCCTGCATCTTATTCCCCCGGTGGAGAGCCGCAGCTACATCGACATGACCCGCGCCGTACAGGCCGCCTTTGGGGTGCACAGCCGCTGGCTGGACGAAACCACCCTGCTGCTGCCGGGCGGGCAGCAGTACCACCCCTGCAACTACAACGTGGAGGGCGATTACAGTCAGGCTGCTTTCCCGGCGGTGCTGGGCGCGGTGTGCGGCGGGGTGACCATCACCGGCCTTGCGCCGGACACCTTGCAGGGCGATGCTGCTATTCTGGACATCCTGCGCCGGTGCGGCGCGGTGTTCACCCGCAAAGGCGACAGCGTCACCTTTGCAAAAGCACCCCTGCACGGGGTGGATATCGACCTTGCGGACTGCCCCGACCTTGGCCCCGTGCTGATGGTGCTGGGACTGCTGTGCAAGGGCACCACCGTCATCCGCAACGCCCAGCGGCTGCGGCTGAAGGAGAGCGACCGCATTGCGGCCATGGAGGCCGAGCTGCGCGCCTGCGGCGGCGTGCTGGAAAGCGACGGCGGCACCATCACGGTGCACGGCTGTGCGGAGCGTCTGCACGCTCCTGCCGCCCCGCTGCACGGCCACAACGACCACCGGGTGGTCATGAGCCTTGCGGTGCTGGCTGCTGCCGCCGCACTGCCCCTGACCGTGGACGATGCCGAAGCCATCCAGAAGAGCTGGCCCGGCTTTTTTGCAGATGCAGCGCTGCTTGGCGTGGAGGTAGAAGATGCTTGATAAAACAAAACGTTATCTCGTAGTGGGTCTGGGTCTGCTGGGCGGCAAGTACGCGCTGGAGCTGACCCGCGCCGGCTTCCATGTGGACGGCATCAACCGCAGCGAGGGACACTTGCAGTACGCGCTGGGGCACGGCTATATCGCCAGCGGTAAGACCCACGATTTTGAGGATCTTGTCCGGCAGGCCGACCATATCATCTTTGGCCTGTACCCCACCGCGCTGCTGGACTGGTTCCGTACCTACGGTTCCCTGCTCAAGCCCGGGTGCATCTTTACGGATGTTTCCGGCGTCAAGACCGGCCTTGTGGAGCCGGTGCAGGCGCTGTGCCCGGCGGGGGTGGAGTTCATTGCCAGCCACCCCATGGCCGGCCGCGAGACTTCCAGCGTGGAACACGCCGCCGAGGTGAATTTTGCCCCGGCAAACTTCATCATCACTCCCACCGAAAAGAACACCCCGGCGGGCATCCAGTGGGCAAGGGAGCTTGCCGAAGTGCTGGGCTTCAAGCATATCTGCACCCTGACCGTGCAGGAGCACGACCGGATGATCGGCTATGTCAGCCAGCTGTGCCACGCCATTGCTGTAAGCCTGATGTGCGCCAACGACAATTCCTCGCTGTGCGAATACACCGGCGACTCCTTCCGCGACCTGACCCGCATTGCACGCATCAACGACAAAATGTGGGCAGAGCTGTTTTTGTGGAACAAGCAGAACCTGATCAGCGAGATCGACCAGTTCGATTCCGCTTTGCAGGAGATGCGCGCCGCCCTTGTGGCAGACGACCGGGACAAGCTGGAACAGATGTTCCGCCTTTCCACCCAGCGCCGCGCCGCCTTTGACAAAAAGCTGCCGGAATAAACCGTGACGGAGGTATTGCCCCATGCCCAAGCAGGAAGGACAGAAATCCAAGCTGGTAACGCTGCTGCGCATCCTTGAGCAGCGCACCGACGAGAACCACCGCCTGAACGTGCCCCAGCTGGTGCAGCTGCTGGAAAATCAGGGCATTCTGGCCGAGCGCAAGAGCATCTACAGCGACATCGACACCCTGCGCAGTCTGGGCTACGACATCCAGCTGCAGCGGGGGCGCGGCGGCGGGTACTGGATGGCCAGCCGTGCATTTGAGCTTTCGGAGCTGAAGCTGCTGGTGGATGCGGTACAGTCCAGCAGCGTCATCTCGGCGCGCACCAGCAAACGCATCATCCACAAGCTGGAAGCCCTCTGCTCCGACTACGAGGGCACTCAGTTGCAGCGTCAGGTGTATGTGGACGGACGCCCCAAGACCGACAGCCAGACCCTTTTGTACAGCATCGACGCCCTGCACACCGCCATCAACCGGGGGTGTCTGGTGCAGTTCCGCTACAAGGGCAGCAGCGCCGTGCGCACCGTAAGCCCGTGGCAGCTGGCATGGGAAAACGGCTGCTATTACCTGATCGCCTATCAGGACGAAAAAGCACCCCCGGTGCGCCACTACCGGGTGGACCGGATGGCCGGGGTGCTGGTGCTGGACGAGCCGCGCCAGGGCAAGGAGTTCTTCCGCACCTTCGATTTGCCCGCCTATCTGCGCAAGCACTTCAATATGTTCGGCGGCACCGAGTACCGGGTCACCCTGCGGTGCACTGCCGACCTTGAGCCGGTCATGCGGGAGCGCTTTGGCCGCGAGCCGGTGTTCTGCCCGGAGGACGCAGAGCACTTCCACTTTGACGTGCCTATCTGCGTCAGCCAGCAGTTTTTCGGCTGGGTGTGCGGCTTTGGCGGCAAGGTAGAGGTCACCGCTCCCGCCGCCGTCCGCGCCCAGCTGCACGAGATGGTGCAGGGGCTGGCAGAGCAGCATGAATAAACAAAAAGGGTTCCAGAAACGCCTGCGGGCGTTTCTGGAACCCTTTTTCATAATAATTTTTCCTTATTCCTCAAACTCCAGATCGCTGGGCTGGATGAGGTCAAGGGGTGCGGCGGGCTCGGCGATGAGGCGGCGGCTCTGGTTGAAGATGGCCTTTTCCAGCGTGTTGCGCGCCAGACGGCCATTGCCGGCGGTGCGGCTGTCCAGCGCCTGACGGCGCTTATAGTAGCCAAGCAGCGGGAAGGTGCAGCCCTCGGCAAGGCGGTAGCCCTTGCCCTTTGCCAGCACGGCGGTGATGTCCAGCAGCTCGTCTGCGGTATAGTCCGGGAACTCGATCTTGTTGGGGAAGCGGCTGGCAAGGCCGCTGTTGGCGGTGAGGAACACCTCCATCTCCTTGGTGTAGCCCGCAAGGATGACCACCAGCTCGTCCCGGTGATCCTCCATGCCCTTTACAAGGGTGTCGATGGCTTCCAGCCCAAAGCTGTCCTGCTGGCCGCGGTACAGGCTGTACGCCTCGTCAATGAACAGCACACCGCCCAGTGCGCTCTCGATGACGCTGTTGGTCAGCGGGGCGGTGTGGCCGGTGTAGCGCCCCACTAAGTCAGCGCGGGTCACCTCCACCAGCTGCCCGCCCCCCAGCGCGCCGATGGCCTTGAGGTACTTTGCCACCAGCCGGGCAATGGTGGTCTTGCCGGTGCCGGGGTTGCCGGTAAAGATCATGTGCATGGACAGGCTTGCGGTTTTGAAGCCCGCCGCTGCGCGGCGCTGCTGCACCTGTAAATTGTCTGCCAGACCGAACACATACTCCTTGACCGGGGCAAGCCCCACCAGCGCATCCAGCTCAGCGCGGATCTGCTCCACCGCGCCGGTGTAGGCCGCCGGAAGCAGGCTGAACAGGTCTGCCGGGGCGGCACCGTTCAGCGCAAATTGCAGCCCCTCGGGCGCGGCGGTCAGTGCTACCGTGCCGGACAGTTTTGCATCGGTCTGCAAACAATACTCGCTCAGGGCGCGGAAGATACGCTCGCAGCAGTCTGCCAGCCCCTCTGCGCCCTTTTCTTTAGAGCACTGCACCGCCACATAGTCCCGCACCTCTGCCCCGGCGGTAAGGGTCAGGCCAAGGCGGCTGTGCACCCGCTGCGCCAGCGCGTTCAGCTGCTGCGCCGCCAGCGCAGCCAATGCTTCCGGGGTAAAGGGAGCGGTCTGGCACACATCCCCTACCGCCGCCACAAAGGACGCGCCAAACTTATCCGCCAGCGCCTCCCGCCCCTTGCGGGAGAAGAAGATCAGGTACTTGCCGCAGGGGTCGATGCGGCTCACTGCGCCGGGCGCAAGCGCCGTACCGGCTTCTACCAGAATGCCCTCTTTGTTCACCAGATACCGGCTGGACAGGGGCGCACTGCCCTTGACCGCGAGGTCGGAGAGGATGCGCAAAAAGCCGGGGTGGCAGCTCTCGTAATGCTCAAACACCACGATCTCGCCCGGGGCGTGCAGCGCGGCGTAAAGGTCCTGCAAAAACAGCTTTTCCGCGCCGGGGTCGGGGTAGAGCGCCAAGTCCACCACCGCCATCCGGTCGCTCTGCAAAAGCCCCCGCGCCGCCATGATGCGGGCGGTCTCTGCCAGCGCAAAGTGCCGCCCCGTGCCCGATGCACCCCACAGCAGGATCACATTGCGGGCGGCTGCGCCCTCGGTGCCCAGCACAAAGGGGCGGCGCATGGCCCGCACCACGCTGTCCACAAAAGCGTCCTGCCCGAGGACGGTCTTTTTCACTTCGGCGGCAAGGCCCTCAAAGCTGCCCAGCTGCTCCGGTTTTGTGTCTGCCGTGCCCTTGGCCAGCAGACCGTCCGCTTCCATGTCCCGCAGCATCTGGCGGCTGTCCTCCAGCGCCGTCTGCACCCCGGCATCCTGCGCTTTCAGCCGGGCGTTCTGCTGCTTCAGCAATTCGTCCAGCTGCTTTTGCTGTTCCAGCAGCGCTGCGTTCAGATCCAGCAGGCCGCTGCCCGCCGGTTTTTCGGGCTGCGGCTTTTCCGGCTGCGGCTGTGCGCCGCCGAACTTCAGTTTGCCGCCCGCGCCGAACACGCCGTTCATCAAGCTTTCCCAATCATCGGTGTATGCCATGGTGCTGCCCTCCATCGGTGTTTTTTCTTCCAGTATAGTGAACTGCGCAGCATTTTGCAAGCACAAAAAAGCTCCCCCTTTCGGGGGAGCTGATATCCGCGTCTATGCGGGGATCATGCTGTTTTCTCAGCCCTTGCAGCCCTGCTCTTCCCAGTCGCCGAAATCGTTGGCATCGGCGATCTTGGTGGCGTCGATCTTGCCGTTCTCGTCCCTGGGGGCAACGGCGGGGCCGGCCTCCACGGGGTTGGCGTTCGGGGCTTCGGGGTCGTACACCGGGCGCTCTTCGGCGGTCTCCGGCTGGGTCTGGGGTGCGTTCTCAGCAGGGGCGGGTGCTTCCGGTGCGGCTTCCTCGGCAGCTTCTGCGGCGGCATCGGCAGCCTTTGCCTCTTCCTTGGCCTCGGCCTCTTCGTAGGCTTCGGCGGTCTTTTCGGCCTCCTCGGCGTCCTTTTCGGCTTCCTCCGGGAACTCGACCTCCTCCACATGGAGCGGGTCTTTCTGGTTCAGGATCTTGTCCAGCACCACGATAGCAGCGCCGGTGACGGCCACGGCAGCAGCCGTGCCAAGAATACGGAACAGAGTTTTCATACCAGAACCTCCTTGTTATAAAGAAACGTTAAGAGAACGTTACGACCTCTTCCAAGGGCTTTTCGGCAGGCTCTACCGACACGGCGGTCAGCACCGGGCCTTTGCCCCGGTAGATGTTGTGGAACTTGTACCCCACCTTTGCGGTCACCCGCACCCAAGCGCGCTGTTCCAGCGCCTTGTAGCCATCGTAGCTGCAGGGGAAGCCCACAAACTGGATATCCTGCACGCAGCAGGTCATGGCAAAGCGGCCGGGCACAAAGCTGTTTTTGCCGGCGCGGTTGGTCTGGCAGACCTGTGCCAGAAAACGCACCGTCTTGCCGGTGTACTTCTGGGGCTCGTCCTGACAGTCCATGTACCAGATGCCGAAATCGTCATCCGGGATGTCGATGGGGTCGGCGTTGATATCAAAAGGCAGCGGGTCGGGGATATCGTCGTAGGCTACGCTGCCGTCCTTGAACTCGTAGGCGATATCGCACTTACGGGAGGCCTGCCGCACCAGCTTGTGCAGCTCCTGCCGGGCGTCATCGTTGTTCACGGCTTCGGCGCGGTTGAACACGATCAGCTCGCTGCGGGCGATCTTATCCAGCATCAGGCTGCGCATGGAGTTGTCGCGGGCGTAGGTCAGGGCGGTGGTGCCGTCGGCGGTGGCGATGCACTGGTACACCAGCCAGTTCTCGGGCAGGGCATCCGCTAAATCCTGCAGCAGCCACATGCCGTTGTACTCGATGACCACGCGGCCTGCGTCCGCTTCCTTGCCCAGCTTTGCAAGGTTCTGGGGGTTCAGCTCGGACTTGTCCTCCAGCACCTTCACGGTCACGCCGGGGAAGGCGAACTTCTTCTCGTTGTACTCCTCTTCGCCCTCCTCGCAGATCAGCAGCAGGGTCTTATCGCCGGAGTCGAAATTGGGGTCTTCAAAGGTCTCCTGAATAAACTTGGTCTTGCCGCTTTCCAGAAAGCCCACAAACAGGTAGACCGGGATCTCTTTTGCCATAATAAATGGTTGCTCCTTTTATCAATGATAGGCGCCCCCCTTGGGGCAGCTGGCAATGCCGTCAGGCATTGACTGAAGGGGTCAGCAGCCGAACAGCTGGGCGATGGCGGTCTCGTTCAGCTTGGAGCCGATGACCACCAGCTTGCCGCCCACGTCTGCGCTGCGGCTGCGCACTTCCCACTCGCCGGGCACATAGTCGAACTCCAGCCAGCCGTCTGCGCCGCCGTCCACGATGCCCTTGCTGCGCAGGATCATGCCGTAATTGCCGGTATCCAGCTCGGTGAGGGCGTGCTCCACCTCAGCCTTGGTGAACTTGCGGGCCGTCTCCACGCCCCAGCTGGTGAACACTTCATCGGCGTGGTGGTCGTGATGATGATGACCGCAGCAGCAATGACCGTCATGGTCATGATGGTGCTCGTGCTCATCGTGGTCATGCTCGTCATGGTCATGGTGATGCTCATGCTCGTGCTCGTCGTCATCATCGTCATGATCGTGGTGGTGACCGCAGCAGCAATGGTCATCATGATCGTGCTCGTCGTGGTCGTGGTGATGATGCTCGTGCTCTTCTTCCTCGTCCTCGTGGGCGTGCTCCTCGTTTGCCTTGGCAGCCATGGCGATCAGCTCGGCCTTGAAGTCGTCCTTGGTGGACATGGCCTTCAAAATCTGCTCACCGGTCAGGTGATCCCATGCGGTGGTCACGATGGTGGCAGTGGGGTTCTTTTCCCGCAGCATTGCCACGGCAGCGGCGATCTTTTCCTCGCTGGCGGTCTGGGTGCGGCTGAGCAGGATGCAGCTTGCGTGGCTGATCTGGTCATCGTAGAACTCGCCGAAGTTCTTCATATACATCTTGACCTTGTTCACATCGGCCACGGTGACAAAGCTGTTCAGCTGCACGTCCAGGTGCTCGGCCACGCCTTCCACAGCGCGGGTCACGTCGGAGAGCTTGCCCACGCCGGAGGGCTCGATGACGATGCGGTCGGGGTGGTACTGCTCCACCACCTGCTGCAGAGCGGTGCGGAAATCGCCCACCAGAGAGCAGCAGATGCAGCCTGCGTTCAGCTCGTTGATCTGGATGCCGCTTTCCTTCAGAAAGCCGCCGTCAATGCCGATCTCGCCGAACTCGTTCTCGATCAGCACCACCTGCTGGCCTGCAAAGGCCTCGGTGATCAGCTTTTTGATCAGAGTGGTTTTGCCGGCGCCAAGGAAGCCGGAGAAGATATCGATTTTAGTCATGTTCCAAATGCCTCTTTCTTTTTATCGCAATATTCGCAATTGTTAGCGCAAAGGGTCGCAGAGTGCTGACCCATAAAAATACTACACCTCTATTATAACAAGGCTGTCAATGGGAAACCGGCCTTTTTCAAGAAAAAATTGTAACTTTTTTTGCAAATTGACGGCGTTTTGGGGGTAGTTTTGCCCCCGCATTGCATTCTTCCCCGCAGAATGATACAATAGCAGCAGCAAACCATCGCCGCCGGACGTTTTTCCGGCAAATGACAGAAAGAGGGCTTTTGTTATGAGTATGAACACAGTTCCCGAGCGTCTGGCCGCGCTGCGTGCCGCTATGAAGGCAAACGGCGTGGACGTCTATCTGATCCCGGTGGGCGACCCGCATTCCAGCGAGTATCTGCCCGACCACTACACCTCCCTGACCTACTTCTCCGGCTTCCACGGTGAGAACTCCAACTTTGTGGTCACCATGACCGAGAGCGCCGTCTGGGCAGACGGCCGGTACTTTGTGCAGGCGGAAAAGGAGATCTCCGGTACCGAGATCCAGCTGATGCGCATGGGCGAGCCGGGCGTGCCCACCGCCGAGGAATACTGCGGCAAGGTGCTGCCCGAGGGCGGCACGCTGGGTCTGTGCGGCCTGACCGCCAACTGCGCGCTGGTCAACAACCTGAAAAAGGAGCTGGAACCCAAGCACGGCAGCATCAAGACCCTGTTCTTGGAGGACGAGCTGTGGGTGGAGGGCCGTCCTGCCCGCCCGGCTACCCCGGCATGGATCTTACCCAAGGAATACGCTGGCTTCTCCCCGGCAGAAAAGCTGGAGCAGCTGCGCGGCAAGCTGAAGGAGCAGGGCTGCACCGCCCAGCTGGTGGGCAAGCTGGATAATCTGGCTTGGCTTTTGAACCTGCGCGCCATGGATATCGAGTGCACCCCCTACGCCATGGCCTACTGCTACGTTACCCCCAACCGCGCCGTGCTGTTCATCGATCAGGCGCGAGTCACCCCGGAGGCTAAGGCAGAGCTGGAAGCCAACGGCGTAACGCTGGCCGACTACGACAGCATTCTGGACGGGATGGCCGCCGAGACTGAGCCGCAGACCGTGCTGGCGGAAAGCGCTACCGTGAACTACGCCGTGTATCAGGTGCTGGAAAATAACCCCGCCCTGACCGTGAAGGACGCCGCCGACCCCCTGCTGGCCATGAAGGGCGTGAAGAACGAGGTGGAGCTGGCACACCTGCGCGAGTGCCATCTGCGGGACGCCGTTGCCATGGTACGGTTCCAGATCGAGCTGGAAAACCGTCTGGCTGCCGGAGAAACGCTGACCGAGCTGACCGTGGACGAGATCCTACACAAGTACCGCAGCGCAAACGACAAGTTCCTTGTGGAAAGCTTTGGCACCATTGCAGCCTACGGCGGCAACGCAGCCATGATGCACTACCACGCCACCCCGGAGGATCACGCCGTTTTGCAGCGCAAGGGCTTTTTGCTGGTGGACAGCGGCGCAACCTACATGGACGGCACCACCGACATCACCCGCACCTACCCGCTGGGCGAGCTGACCGAGGACGAAAAGCTGTTTTATACTTGGACTTTGCAGTGCCACATCGACATCGCAAAGGCCGTCTGGCTGAACTACTGCGATGGTCATATGCTGGACACCATCGCCCGCGAGCCGCTGTGGCGTCACCTCATCAACTACCGCTGCGGCACCGGCCACAGCGTCAGCTTTGTGGGCAACGTCCATGAGGGTCCCCACGCTCTGAACGGGCGCAACACCACCCTGATGCGCCCGGGCATGATCGTCACCGACGAGCCCGGCGTGTATGAAGCCGGCGAGGTGGGCATCCGCATCGAGAACGAGATCGAGTGCTACCATAAGGCCGACAACCAGTACGGCACCTTCCTTGCCTTCCGTCCCCTCACCTTTGTGCCCATTGCCACCTCTCCCATCGTGCCCGGCGTGCTGGACAAGGAGCAGGTCGCATGGCTGAACGATTACCACCGCAAGGTGTTCGAGCAGCTGGCACCCCGCCTGACCGAGGACGAGCGCGCATGGCTGGCCGAGAAGTGCGCCGCCATCGGCTGCTAATGCTAAAAATAACAAAAGTCAGCTGCCGCTTGCCGTCCTGACTCTTGCCGTAAAAATGCAATTCCGGGCAGACTGCGGTCTGCCCGGAATTGCTTGATTTAAGATGATTTTTCCGCAAAGGAAGCCAAACCATGATCTTTCACATTGCGATCTGCAGCCCGGACGGGGCGCTGCGCAGCCGGCTGGAGCACCAGTGCATGGAGTTCTTTGCCCGGCGGGAGGACGCCTGCATCGTGGAGCAGCTGCAAAGCCCGGAAGCGCTTTTGCAGCAGGATGCCGCCGGGCTGCGGTACGAGCTGTACCTCATCGAGCTTGCGGCGGTAGCCCGGCCCGAAGGGCTTGCGGCGGCGGCAGAGCTGCGCCGCCGGGGCCGCCGCGCGCCGCTGGCCTTTGTGGCACGCACCCCGGCCCACGCATACAGCGCCTACCGGGTGGACGCCATGCAGTATCTGCTGCAGCCGGTGCACCAGCCGGAAGTTTCTGCCCTGCTCAAGCGGGCGGTGGAGCCGGAATACGGCCCCACCCTTACCGTGACCACCGCAGACGGCGTGCGGGCGCTGGCCTATGCCGAAATTGAATATCTGGAATGCACCCACCACATCGTGCACTTCCACCTGACCACCGGAGAGGATGTGGCCTCCCTCTCGCTGCGGGTGCCCTTTTCCACCGTGGCGCAGCCGCTATTGGCAGATGGCCGCTTTGTGCAGCCGCACCGCTCCTATGTGGTCAATCTGAAAGCAGTACAGCTGCTGTCCCCCGGCGAGGTACGGATGCGCAGCGGGGCGCGCATCCCCATTCCCCGCGGGCGGGAAGCCGCCGTCCGGGAGGCTTTCTGCACCCGATTGGGGTAAAGAAAAAATGAAGAAGCCGCTGCACGCAAATTCGCTGTGCAGCGGCTTTTGTTTTACGGAAAATTATCACTTGGACTGCGTTCTGCGCTTCAGCAGGGTCTGGACAGGGCCTGCGGGCATGAAACGCTCCGACTGGGCAATGAGGGTGTGGTACAGCCGCAGCTGATTGCCACGGGCGATCCCCAGTTCGGACAGCATCTGCTTGTAATGGGGGAACATCTGCAACCGGCTGTTCACGACCTTGCCAAGGTCTGCATTAGTATGCAGCAGGCTCTGGGGGTTTTGGATGTAGTAATAACCCGGAGCGGCAAGGGCGGTATAGGCCTTCGCCAGCCGGAAATACCGCACATTGAACAGCTGATCCTCGTTGTAAACTTCGCGGGTGAACCAGAGCCCCGCGTTCATCAAAAGGCTGCGGCGGTACAGCTTGTTCCAAACAACGTTGAAATAGAAGGAGGAGGGCTTTTTCATGTACTCCTGCATAAACTCCTTCTGGCCGTAATTTCCGGCGGGCAGAAAGCTGTAAACGCTCACCTCCGGCTCGGCGGTGTCAGTCTGTACGCCCAGCTGCGCCAGCAGCTTTTCGGTGCGCCGACCGCTTTTGCTGGAAGCCAGCGGGATCACCATCCAATAGGGCGCAATGACCAGATCGGCATAGTTCTTCTCGGCGGCTTCCACCATGCGGGCGGTAAAGGTGGGTTCGATATAATCATCGCTGTCCACGAACTGCAAATACTTGCCGTGGGCAGTGCGCATCCCGGCGTTGCGCGTGAGAGAAAGCCCCTCGTTCTCCTTGCTGATGACCACCACGCGGGGGTCTTTTGCCCGGAACTGCTCACAGATGGCAAGGCTGCCATCCGGGGAGCCATCGTTCACCACGATGATCTCAAGGTTCTGGTAGCTCTGGCCGCAGATGCTTTCCAGACAGCGGGCAAGGGTCTTTTCCACGTTGTAAACGGGCACGATCACGCTGACGAGCGGGGTGTTCATGGGGTTCCTCCTTCACAGGCTTACTCCGTTCCGAGTTTCTGCTTTTTCTTGGCGGCAGCCTTTCGTCCGCTGCGCTCGGCGGCAAGCTCCGCTTCCTCGTCGCTGCCGGCAAAAAAGGCGTACCAGTACTCTGCCGCATCGCTCAGCGCCTTCTGGATGCCAATCGTGGGGCTTACACTTTCCGCCAGCCCCAGCAGCGAGGCGTGCAGCTGGGTCTGCACCTCTTCGTAGAGGCCCAGTTTCGTGTAGAGAGCCTTATAATAGTCTATCATTTGCAGACGGTTCTGCATGATGGTAGAAAGATTGATCTGGGTGTGGCAGATGCTCTGGGGGTTCTGGACATAGTAATAACCCGGCTCCTCCAGCGAGACCACCCGCTCCACAAATTCCAGATACCGGATGTTGAACTGCTGATCCTCGGCGTGGATCATCTCGTTGGTAAACTCCAGCCCGTGGGCGTTCAATACGTCCCGGCGGTAGATCTTGTTCCACACCACATTATAGAAAAAGGTCACGGGCTTTTCCATCAGGTGCAGCGCGTAGCTTTTCTGGTCGTAGACACCGGCGGGCAGAAAACCATACTCCCGGTACTCCACCTCCGGCTTTTTCCGGCGCAGCTTCTTTTTGGCGATGTCCTCCGGGTTGCCTGCCTTGACCTTTTCCCGCAGCTGCTCCTTCTGGATATCCCGGGGGATCTCCATCCAGTAGGGCGAGATGACCAGTGTGGCATCGTACTGCTCGGCAGCTGTCACCATACGCTGGGTAAAATCCGGGGCAAGGTGGTCATCGCTGTCCACGAACTGCAAATATTTGCCCTGTGCCAGCCGCATACCCACATTGCGGGTGATGGAAAGGCCCTCGTTTTCCTTGTCCACCACCGTCACGCGGGGGTCTTTGGCACAAAACTGATTGCAGATCGTAAGGCTGTCATCCATAGAGCCATCGTTCAGCACGATGATCTCCAGCTCCTGATAGGTCTGGCCGCAAATACTTTCCAGACAGCGGGCAACACTATTTTGCGCGTTATACACAGGCACGATAATGCTGACGAGCGGGTTTGTCATGACAGGGATCTCCTTTTGACGATAAGGTTTGGTTTTTTTCGCTTCACCAAAGCACGTCTTTGTAAAAAAGACGTAATTATTTATATTATCATACTCCTATGGCACGCAAAATGCAAGGGGATGGGCGTTTTATCCATAGAGATCAATTTTCCGATTAAAGGCTTCCCCCGGTCGGGGGAAGCTGTCACCGCAGGTGACTGATGAGGGCGCGGGCAAGCAGCAGCTAGCGGGAAATTACCCCTCATCCGGCGCTACGCGCCACCTTCCCCCCAAGGGGTGAAGGCTTTTGCCCCGGGTCAGGCTGCAAAATTGATTTCCGTACATTTTATCCATCCGGGAGCAGGCAGTTTATACCTGCGCCCAGTCCAGCGCAGTCCAGTCCGGCAAAAACTGATTGCATATCCGGCGCAGGGCGGGGGCATCGGCAGCGCTGGTGGTGTCCTGAATGCCCACCAGATAAAAGCCGGCGTCGTGGGCAGTCTGGGCAGCGTAGAGCGCATCCTCGCACACGGCGCACCCGGCAGGGCTTGTGCCGCCAAGGCGGTGCAGCGCCTCCATAAAGGGGGCGGGACTGCTTTTACTCATGGCGCCCCGCGCCTCGATGTAAAAATCAAAGTATTCGTCGATGCCAAGGCGGGTCAGTACGGCGCGGCACTGGCTGCTCCATGTGTTGGAGCAAACGCACATCCGTGCGCCCTCGGCCCGCAGCCGGGCAAGGGTGTCCCGCACGCCGGGCTTCAGCTCCACCTTTTCATACAGGGCGGCGATCACCTCGCGCATCACGTCCAGATAGCCGTTCCTGTCCAGCGGCAGCGCATATTCCCGGATGAGGTACTGTGCGCCGTCCTCCATGCCCATGGTCAGCAGGGTCTCGTGCAGGTCTGCCTTCGGGGTGCGGCCAAAGCGCGCCAGCAGCGCCTCCGGGGCACCCTCCCATACCACCACCATGCTGTCGGTCAGGGTACCGTCCATATCAAAGATCCATTGTTTGCAGTGCATACTTTCCTCCTGTTGTGCGCCCCTCCGGGCTGTCTCTATACTCATCTCCGGCTAGTATAGCACGAAACTTTCACAGGAAAAAGGCATGATCTCTGAAAATTCGGGAGAATTTTATCCGAAAGTATGGTATAATTATAACAATTTTAGAAAATACCGGGAACGTGCACGGGAGGGCTGGATATGGAACGCAGAGAACCTACGCAAAAGGCGCTGGTGCTGGCAGGCGGCGGCGCGCGGGGCAGCTATCAGGTGGGCGTCTGGCGGGCTTTGATGGAGCTGGACTGGCACCCGCAGATCATTACCGGTACCAGCGTGGGCGGGCTGAACGGCGCCATGTTCGTGCTGGATCTGTACGAGACCGCCCGGGATATGTGGCTGACCATCCGCAGCCGGGATGTGATGGAGCTGCCGGAGGAAAACGCCGACCTTTCCACCCTGCATCAGTTTCTGCGCCGGGTGGTAAAGGAAGGCGGCATGGACGTGACCCCGCTGGAGGAGATCGTGGAGCGGGTGCTGGACGAGGACGCGCTGCGGGCAGCGCCCATCCGGTTCGGCATCGTGACGGTGGAGCAGCGCGGGCTGCGCCCCCGGGAGCTGACGCTGGAGGATATCCCTGCCGGGCAGGTGCGGGACTACCTGATGGCTTCAGCGGCCTGCTTCCCCGCCCTGCGGGCGCGGCAGATCGACGGGGTAAAGTTTTTGGACGGCGGATACAGCGATAATATGCCCACCGGTCTTGCCAAAACCATGGGCGCAGAGGAGCTTGTCTGTGTGGATCTGGAAGGCGTGGGCATCACCCGCCCCAACCTGACCGGCCTGCCCACCACCATGATCCGCAGCTACTGGGAGCTGGGCGATATCCTGCACTTCGACCCCGACACCGCCAAGCGCAACATGGAGCTGGGCTATTACGACACCCTGCGCGCCTTTGGGCGCATCCGGGGCTGTGCCTATGCGGTGGACAGCGGTGCGGACAGCAGCGCCGATGCCGAAGCCTTCCGCGCAGCCTTTGACGCAGTGCAGAAGGAGGTGCGGGAGAAGTACCCTGTCACCCTTACCGCCGATGCCGCTTTACTGCTGGCGCGGATGAAGGACGCCCAGCTTGCCCCGCTGGAAGCCGCCGCCGAGGACGCCGGGGTAGATCCCACCCACTTTTATACCACCCGGACGCTGGCTAAGGCGTTTCTGGCGGCGTGCGACAAAGAGCGTATGGAAAGCTTTGCTCCGCTGTTTACGGGCAGCAGCACCGCCGGGCAGGCGGCGCTGGCCGCTTTGCTGCCCAATACATTCTTACAGGCGCTGGTGTGGCGCACTTTGACCACATCGGCTTTGCCGGAGGTGACAGAAGATGAAGGTTTATAAAGGCGTATCCGCTTCCCCGGGGCTGGTGCTGGGACAGGTGAGCCGACTGGAACATCATGTGGAGACCTTCAGCCACGGGCCTTTCAACCCGGAGCGGGAGCTGCGGCTGCTGGCAAACGCCGTGCACACGGCGCAGAACGAGCTGGACTCCATGGCAGAGCGCGCCGCCCCCACCGAGCAGGCCATCTTTTTGTTCCAGAGCATGATGCTGGACGATGAGGGCATGATGAACGAGGTGCGCTTTTGCATCAATGCGGGCATCAGCGCTTCGGCGGCGATGCATCAGGTGGGGCAGCGCTACGCCGACCAGCTTGCCAACATGAAGGATAACCCCTATATGCAGCTGCGCAGCGTGGATATTCTGGACGCCACCCGCCGGGTAATCAACATCCTGACCAACCGCCCCCGGGTGTGGCTGGCGCTGGATCATCCGGTGATCCTTGCCGCCGACCGGCTGATGCCCACCGACCTGTTCAGCGTGCCCTCCGGCATGATCTTGGGCGTCATCACCGCCGAGGGCAGCGGCCAGAGCCATGCCGCCATCATTGCCCGGGCAATGAACATCCCGGGCATCGTGCAGGTGGGCAGGGATTTTCTGGACGACTGCGACGGACGCACCGTCATTCTGGACGCAACCAACGGCAACTGCATCCTGGACCCGGACGCCGTTGCCCGCCAGCAGGCAGAAGCCAGCATCTGCCAGCTCCAGCGCGAGGACGCGGAGATGAAGCAGCTGCACAGTCTGCCGGATGAAACGCGGGACGGCGAACCCTTTGAGCTGCTGGCCAACTGCTTTGGCCCGGAGGATATCGACACCGCCATGCAGTCCGGCGCCAAGGGCGTGGGACTGCTGCGCAGCGGCTACATGATGCTGCCCGGGCGCATTCTGGACGAGCAGGAGCAGTATTTCTTCTACTGCTCCTGTCTGGCCGCCGCAAACGGCTGCCCGGTGACCGTGCGCACCTTCGACTTTGGCTCCGACCGCACCGTGGCCGACGCCAATCAGGGGCCGCAGTCCTCCAAGCTCGGCCTGCGCGGCATCCGCAACAGCCTGCGCCAGCCCCAGCAGTTCCAGACCCAGATCTGTGCCTTGCTGCGCGCCGCCGCCCGTGGCCCGCTGCGGGTGATGTTCCCCATGGTGACCGATGTAGAGGACTGGGACGCCGCCATGAGCATCGTGGAGCACTGCCGCCAGAGCCTGCGGGAGCGGGGCGTGCCCTTTAACGAAAACACCCAGTTCGGCGTGATGCTGAGCATCCCCGCCGCCTGCCTGACCGTGGAGGACTTTATAGCCCACGGCTGCGATTTTCTGGTCATCGGCACCAACGACCTGACCCAGTATACTCACGCCGCCGACCGCGAGCTTGCCAGCGCAGAGCACTACTACCGCCCCGCCAGCCCGGCCATGAAAAAGCTGATCACCATGGTGATGGATGCCGCGGGTGCGCACCACATCCCGGTGACCATCTGCGGCCTTGCCGTGGGCAACCCCGCCAACACGGCGCAGTACCTGCACCTCGGTCTGCGCAGCTTCTCGGTAAGCCCCCAGAACCTGCTCAAGGTAAAGCGAGCCCTGCTGGACACCGATGCCCACCCGGATGCTGGGGAAAACGGCTGAAAGCATTTACAAAACGTAATATAATATAAAATTATAAGAGACTGTTGCACAAACCCCTGTGCAGCAGCCTTTTATTGTTTATTACTCCAGATTCCCCGTCAGGGTCATGACGGCGGAGAGCACCGCCAGCGGGGCGGTCTCGCAGCGGAGGATGCGGGGGCCAAGACCCACCGTTTTTGCCCCAGCGCTCGCGGCCATTTCGGCCTCCTCGGCGGCAAAGCCGCCCTCGGCGCCGGTCACGATGGCAAGGCGCAGCTTCTGCCCGTCGGCGGGCTTTGCATCAGCCAGCAGCTGACGCAGGGGTGCGCCGCCGCACTCGTAGCAGAACAGCACAAGGTCGTACTGGTCAAAGCTGCGGCACACCGCCCCAAAGTTCGGCAGCGGCAGAGCTACGTCCGGCAAAACGCCCCGGCCGCACTGCTTGGCGGCTTCCAGCGCAATGCGGTTGTAGCGCTCGTTCTTCTGCTCCTCTTTTTTGGGTTCAGCCACGCAGTAGCGGCTGAAGAAAGGCACGATATGCGCCGCGCCCAGCTCGACCCCGTGCTTGATGATCTGTTCCAGCTTGTCCTGCTTGGGGTAGCCCGCCAGCAACGTCACCTCCACGGTGGGCTCGGCGGCGCTGGGGTAGCCCGGCTCTACGGCAAAGTCTACCCTGTCCTCCCCAAAGCCGGTGATGGTGGCGGTGTACTCTACGGCGTTGCCGTCGCAGAGGATGACGGTATCTCCCGGCTTTGCCCGCATCACCCGGGCAAGGTGATGGGCGTCCGCACCCCGCAGGGTGGCGGTGCCGTCAGAGATCTCAGTGGTAAAGTAGCGGTGCGGCATACTGTGCGCTCCTTCTCATAATGTATGGATATCAGGCCTTTTTGCAGACGATGCACTCCCAGCCGCGCTTTTCCTTCACTTCCACAATGGCAAGCCCAGCCTTTTCCAGCCCGGCGATCACCTCGTCCTTGCGGCTGTCGATGATGCCGCTGGCAATAAAGGTAGCATTTTCGGCCATCAGGCCGGGCACGGCGGGGGCAAGGCTGATGATGGCGTTTGCCACGATGTTGGCGGTGATGATATCGTACCTGCCGCTGGCCTTGTCGGACAGGTCGCCCACCAGAACGGTCAGCTTGTCGGCCACGCCGTTCAGGGCGGCATTCTCGCCTGCGGTGCGCACAGCCACGGGGTCGATGTCCACACCCTCGGCACTGCCTGCGCCCAGCTTGAGGGCGGCAATGGCAAGGATGCCGCTGCCGGTGCCGATGTCCAGCACCCGCTCACCGCCCCTGACCCGCTCGTCCAGCGCTTCCAGGCAGAGGCTGGTGGTCTCGTGGCCGCCGGTGCCAAAGGCAAGGCCGGGGTCAAGGATCAGCTTGACGCGGTCGGTGTCGTACTCCTGCCAGGAGGGCACGATGGCCAGCCGTTTGCCAATGTCCATGGGGTGGTAGTATTTGCGCCAGCCGTTCTGCCAGTCCTCCTGCTCCACGCCCTCGGTCTCCACGGTGTAGGGGATGCCGGCGGCTTCCATGCGGGCGGCGATGAGCGCCAGCGTCTCCACCTGAGAAGCACCCGGCTCCAGATACAGATGGATGATCACGGTATCCCGGGGCTTGTCCAGCAGCTCCTGCTCGATCAGGTCCACATGGGCGATCTCGGCCACCTGCTGCTCGATGTCGCTGTAATCCTCGATGTAGATGCCGCCCTCAGCGATCAGGGTAGCAACGGCTTCGGCGTTTTCGGCATCAGCCTTGGCCACGGTCAGGCGGATATCGGTCCATTCCATAGTACAAGTCTCCTTTTTGTATCCTGGGGTGTATCTGAAAAGTCGAAAATTTAGTCTATTTCTACAAGCACAGCTGGATTTTGCGTTAAACAGCCTTGAAATCCACAAAGGATTCCTGCGGCTATTTGCCTTAAATCCCGCTTGCGCTTGCGAAATATCCGTCATTTTCTTTGTTTTCAGATACACCTTAGCCCTTCCGGCAGCGCCGGAGGGAAAATTCTGTTACCTGTATAGTACCCGATTCTGCGCCCGGATGCAAGCCCCCCGGCAAAACCGGCGGCGCTGGTACAATGTTTGCACAGATTGACTTTCGGTAAAACATTCGGTATGCTATACTGGACAAGGCAAAAAACGGGATGCTGCGCAAAGGAGCATCGGAAAGGGATCTTTATCGTATGTGTACCAAAACCTTCACATGGCGGCTGCTCACCGGCCCCGAGTTGACCGAGGTGTATCTGAACGAGATGCGCCGGGACTTCCCCGCCGGGGAGCTGAAGCCCCTGAGCATGATCCTGACCAGCGAAGCGGAGGGCACCGCCCACACTTGGGGCGTGTTTGACGGCGACACGCTGGCAGCTTATCTTTTGATGGTGCGGCCGGAGGGTTGCCGGGTGAGCCAACTGGATTATTTTGCCGTCGTGCCCGCCTACCGCGCCCATGGCATCGGGGCACAGTTGCTGGCGCAGCTGCCCGCCCACGAAGGCGATGCCGAAGCGATTTTGATTGAAGCCGAGATGCCGGAAAAGGCCGGGGACGCCGCCATGGCGGTGCGGCGGCTGGGCTTTTACGCCCGCTGCGGCGCGTGGGACACCCACTACACCGAGCATCTTTTTGACGCATGGTTTCGTATTCTGGTGCTGGACTGCCCGGGCTGCGCACCCCTTGCCCCGGAGGCTGTGGTAGAGGCACTGACCGACTGCTACCGCCGCACCATCAGCCCTACCCAGTGGCAAAAGCACGTTCAGTTCTTTGCCCCGGACGGCAGTACATACTGCTGATCGCGCAGGAGACCACCTATAACAAAGCCCGCCCACCTGTGGAAAACCACGGTGGGCGGGCATTTTGCGTTTTATTGTTCGTGCCGCTGTAAAAGCATTCAGAGGGCGGCGGTCTGGGGTACCAGCCGGAAGAGCATCACGGGCAGCTCGCTGTTTGCAAAATCCAGCGTAAGGATGATCGTTCCGCGCTCTGTTTCAAAAGGCATCTCCGTCTGTGTGCCGTCCGGGGCAATGCGCACAAGCGTTTTGCCTTCCAGCAATCCGGCGGGCAGCGCAAGCCTGACCAGACCGGTGGGCTGCGTCAGGCTGCCTGCGGTTTCAAAGGCCACACTCAGGTATTCCCCGTTCGTCCGTGCGGTCACATCCTCCGCAGAAAGGCTGCCGCTGATAGCCCACGCCGTTGCCGCTTCGATCTTTTCCAGCTGCGCGGCGTTTTCTGCCTGCCCGCACACGGGGCAGAAGGTCAGCGTTTCGCCTTCCGCAGTGCGGAAAGTAAACTTCCGGCAATCGGTGCTGCCAGTGTGCGCGCAGCCCTGCCGCAGACAATCGGCGCTCTGAGAGCCGGTTCCGTTCGGGGACCATGCACCGAACTGGTGTCCCAGCTTATCGGTCGGGTCTGCGGTGTAGCGGTCGTTGCAGCGGGAGCAGGTAAAAACAGTATAGCCGTCCGTTTCACAGGTAGGCTCTACGGTAACAGCCTGATAATCATGGTTCAGTGCGGGCAGTTCTGTATAGGTGGTATAGTCACAACGGGAGCAGGTTTTGTAAGCATTCCAGCCGATTTCCGTACAGGTGGGGGCTTGCGCGTCGTGATTCACCAGATCATGGTTCAGCGCGGGCAGTTCCGCATAGGTGGTATAGTCGCAGCGAGAGCAGGTTTTGTAAGCATCCCAGCCAATTTCCGTACAGGTGGGGGCTTTTGCTTCATGCTGCACCAGAGCATGATTCAGTGCGGGCAGCTCCGCATAGGTGGTATAGTCGC
>ENA-UONY01000745-UONY01000745.1-human-gut-metagenome-genome-assembly--contig:-CS9-NODE-745-length-34919-cov-8.867428_pt1 | contig 34919 bp, 32 predicted proteins | sample MGYA00242465_ERZ724012 | MGnify/ENA metagenome assembly ERZ724012 | reverse complement strand
CGTCGTCTCTCCCTCCGCCACGGCGCTTTGCGCCGTGACGGAGGGAGAGAACACGCGGAATTCCCGCGCAGAAAAGTGCGGGAGCAATGCCCCCGCACCCCTTACTCTTATTCGCTTACGTCCACGCCGCGCGCGCGCAATTGTCTGCGCAGGCGGGCGGCGTCGCCGAAGAATACGATGGCGTCAAGCCCGGCGCGCTGCGCGCCCTCGGCGTTTGCCGCCGAGTCGTCAATAAACACACACTCGCTGCGGTCGAGGCCAAACTTTTCAAGCGCCCCTTCAAAGAACGCCGGATCGGGCTTGAGCAGCTTCACGTCCGCGGAGCGGTAAATACGCTCCTCCGGGAAGTGCTCCGCCGCCGCGAACCGCGGCCAGTATTCCCTGTGGCGCGGCCCCGCGTTCGTAAGGAGGTACAGCTCGTACCCCTTTTCGCAGAGCTCGTCCGTGAGAGCCTTCATGCCCTCGACAGGCAGCTCCGGGCGGTCCCAATGGCGGACAAGCTTTTCGATCGCGCCGCGCAGCGGCTCGCCGACGCGCGCCGTGACCCGGTCGATGATCTCCGCTTCGTCAATGGTGCCGCGGTCGAGCTCGATCCAGTCGATGCTGCCGTAGAGCTCGCGCAGTATGAGCTGCTGCTCGCTCTCCGAGAGACCGGCCTTTTTTACGTACTCCTTCGGCTCAAACCGGATGAGCACGTTGCCCATATCAAAAAGGATGTTCTTTATCATTGCGGGCTGGCCGCCTCCGCCGGCTGTTTCTTGCGGAATGCGCCTTTTATCCGGTCGATCCGCTTGCGGCGGCGGTCACGCGCTTCGAGCCGTTCGCCAAGATCGCGCGCGCCCACGCCGTAGACAAGATACAAAATGAGTCCCGACACGAGCATGATGAACACCGTCGAGGCGCACCGGCGGCCCGAGGCGTTGACGTTGTAGCCGTACAGCCCTTCCTCGCGGCACATGCTCTGGATGACCATGGCATACGTCGTGCCGTAGGTACTTGCGAACGTGGCCGACATATCGTACTCGGTGAAGAGGGCATTGAAGTTCAGCGCGAACACCGCGAGCACGCTCGGCAGGATGATCGGGAGCTTTACTTTGAGGAACGTGCGCACCGGCCCGGAGCCGAGATTTCGCGCGGCGTCCTCCAGCTCTTCATCGATGGCGTAGAACGCTGCTTTGATCATGCGCAGCGAGAACGGCAGCTTCACGACCGTATAGGCGATGACGATCAATATCCGCACCCGGTCGGCATAGTACAGGTTCTGGCCGAACACATACCAGACATCGCCGCTGTTGAAGAACGTGCGGTAGGAGTAGCAGATGAGGATCGTCGGCAGCAGCCACGGGAAGAGCAGCGCGTATTCGAGGATCGTGCCGGTCTTTTTGTGCTTGAAGATGTAGTTGCAGGCGATAACGACGATCACGCACGCGAGCGCCGCGGCGACGACGGACATGACAAAGCTTGTCTGGATGCCGCCGAGCGTCGCCTCGTTCGAGAACACGCCGGAGATGGAGCCAACGCGGGTCTTGTAGGAGCCGCGGGATGTCAGATACTGATAGTCCTGCTTGCCGAAGTAGTTCACGAGCGTCCACTGCGTCAGATCGAGCTTGCGCATACGAACGGCGCTGTACGTCTGGAACGAGAAAATGACGATCATGACGACCGGCGTCATGTAGATGATGAAGAGAACGTAGGCGTAGATGTGCGCGAGGACGTTCGCGACGGGGTTTGTGATCTTCTGCTTCTGGAGCTTGGCCTTCGTTTTGGAAACGGAGAGGTAATGCCCCTTGCGCTCATAAGACGAGAGAATGGTGAGCAGAAGGATCGTGAAGCACGCGAGGATGATGGAGAGCAGCGCCGCGCGCGCCTGCGGGAACGCCTCGTCCGCCACGGATGAACCGGCCAGACGGACGATCTCCGGGTTGATGGAGTCATAGCCGAGCAGCGTCGGCGCGCTCATCGCGCAGAGGCCGGTAATGAACGTCATAACCGTGAGCGAGAAGAGAGTCGGCAGAAGTGTCGGGAATACGACCTTCCAGAGCACCTTGAAGGGCTTCGCACCCATGTTGCGGGCGGCCTCGACGGTATTATAGTCGATGCCGCGGATGGCGTTGCGCAGGAAGAGCGCGTGGTTGCTCGTACAGGCGAACGTCATCGTGAAGAGCACCGCGTTGAAGCCGGTGAACCAGTTGGTGTTGAAGTTTGGGATGATCTCCTTGAGCCGGGTAGTGAGGATGCCGTCGCCGGCGTACAGGAACATGTAGCCCGTGACGAGCGCAACGCCGGAGTAGATGAGCGTCGTCATGTAGCCAAGGCGAAGGATCTTCGCGCCCTTGATGTCGAAGTACTCGGTCAGCAGCACGATGGAAATGCCGACAACGTTGACCGTAACGACAAGGCACAGCGCCAGCTTGAGCGAGTTCCACACATACTGGGGCATGGACCCCGCGAGGAAGAAGCGGATGACCGCGAGGGGATCGGTCTCCCCGGCGGCATTCTTCACGGTGAAAATGCTGGTGAGCGTGTTCAGGCACGGCAGCAGCATGAACCCGAAGAAGAGATACGCGAAGAAAACGCCGCCGATGATCTGCAGCATTTTGATCGGCTGGAAAGGCTTCGGCCGCAGCGTCATTTCCCGGCCTCCTCCCCGTTGGGAGCGTAGCTCATGAGATCGTCCGCATGCACGGTGACGGTCACGGCATCGCCGGTATCGTGCAGATGCACGCTGTCGTTGCGCTCGATGACCTTGAGCGTCTGGCTGCCGACGTTGATGTAATACTTTATGTACAGACCGTAATACTCTCTCGATTCCACGGTGCCGGAAAGCTCGACGGCGCCGGCAGCCGCATGCTGCGCATCGTTCACATGGACGCGCTCGAGGCGGATATAGTGGTGGTGCGCCGGATCAAGCTGCGCGCCGCTGGCGTTGAGCTTTGCCACAACGTCGTCCGAGAGACGGTTGATGTCGCCAATGAAGTTGCACACGAATTCCGTGGCGGAGTGGTTATAAATTTCGTTCGGCGTGCCGATCTGCTCGATCACGCCCTTGTTGAACACCGCGATGCGGTCGGAGAGCGTAAGCGCCTCCTCCTGATCGTGGGTGACGTAAATGCTCGTGATGCCGAAATCCTTCTGCATCTTTTTGAGCTCCATACGGAGCTGAACGCGCAGCTTCGCGTCCAGGTTGGAAAGCGGCTCGTCCAGGCAGATGATGGCGGGCTCGGTGACGAGCGCGCGGGCGATGGCGACGCGCTGCTGCTGGCCGCCAGAGAGTTGCGACACGGCCTTCTTGAGCTGCTCATCGGAAAGGTCGACCTTTTTGGCGATGGCGCGGACCTTTTCGTCCACCTCGGCCTTCTTCATTTTCTTAACGCGCAGGCCGAACGCGATGTTGTCGTACACGGTCATCGTCGGGAAGAGCGCGTAGCTCTGGAACACGATGCCGATGTTTCGATCCTCGATGGGAACGTGGGTGATGTCCCGGTCGCGGACGAACACCTGTCCCTCGGCCGGCTCAATGAAGCCGGTGATGGTGCGGAGCGTTGTTGTTTTGCCGCAGCCGGACGGGCCAAGGAACGTGAAGAATTCGCCCTCTTTCACATGGACGTTGATGTCGTGCAGCGCGGTGAAGTCGCCGAATTTGACGACGATGTTATTGAGCCGGATCACAGTGGCATTCCTTCCTCTCTTTTGCCGGGACTTTGTGGGTGGGTGGCGGGTATTTTCGGAAAATATGAAGTATGGCGAGCCGCGGGGGCTCGCCATACAGCTTTCAAAGAAAATTGCGCGAGGCCCGAGAAATTACTCGGCGGCCTTCTGCGTCAGGGTCGCCCAGTCGGCGTTGTCCCAGTCGGGCTCGGCAGGAGCGTTGCTGGGGTCGGCCCAGTAGAAGCCGAGGTTGGTCATGATGTTCGTCCACTCGGAGCTGTGCGCAGCGACGTAAGCGGCGTAGGTCATGTCGGTGCCTTCCACGGTCGTAAGGGCGAAGTTCTTGATGAGATAGATTTCGGGGACTTCGGAGCCGTAAACCAGCTCAACAGCACCCTGGTTGCAGGGGAAGGAGTCGAACTCTTCCGCCCAGGTCGCCTGGGTCTCGGCGGAGCCGAACCACTCAGCGAACGCCTTGACGGCTTCGGTCTCTTCCTCGGTGCGGCCTTCCTTGTTCAGGATGCCGAGGTACTCGGCGATGTAGTAGGTGCCGTCGTCAATGTCGACGAGCTTCCAGCAATCGGTGATGGGGTGCTCAGAGCCTTCCGCCGCGGCGTCCAGCTTGCCGTAGAGGGAGGAGGAGTAGAACGAGGAAACAGCAACGTCGCCCTTGTTCAGAGGATCAAAGCCGTACTTCCAGTCGTCGCCGCCGAACTTACCCTCGGCGCAGTACTTCCACAGGGTCTTCCAGCCATCGACCGTGATGCCGCCGGCGGGAGAGGCGGGATCGGTGAAGGGGTAGAGCATGGCGGAGTTGATGTTGGCGTTGGTCGTGCCGCCGACCTTGTTCTGGCGGTACCAGGTGTAGCCGCTGTCAACGACATCGGCCCAGTGGGCAAAGTGGAGCTCTTCGCCGTTGGTGCCGAGCTCATCGGTACGGTAGAGCATCAGAACGTTCTGGATGACGAGGCCGTAGGCCTTGCCGTCGTACTTGTATTCGCCGACCTGATCCGCCCAGGACGGAGTCCAGTCAACGAGGGACAGGTTCTCGTAGACGCCGTCCACGACCTGGCCCCAGCGGGTCTCGTTCAGACCGAAGAGGATGTCGCCGTCCTTCTTCTCGTTGGCAGCCTGGATGGCGGCCGTGTCGCCGGAGATGACGCTGTTATCGTCAATGCTGATGGTGAAGCCAGCTTCCTTCGCCGCCTCGATGAGCCACGTGGTGCGCTCGGTCGAGTTGGAGTTGGAGTAAATGCGGATGGTGTAGCCGGAATAATCCTTCGGCTCAGCTTCGGTCTCAGCGGGCTGCTCGGCAGGCTGTTCCGCCGGAGCTTCCGTCGGCTCGGTGGCCGGGGTCTCGGCCTGGGTGCCGCAGGCAGCCAGCGAGAGAACCATAACCAGAGCCAGAATGAGAGCAAGTGCTTTCTTCATGGGTTATCTTCCTCCTAAAATGATTCCCTGTACGGGAATTTGTGCTTTACATTATAGCAGCTTCATTGGGAAAATGCAATAGAACAATGGTGCATTTTTGTAGCGTTTTGTGTAGCTTGTCTCCGAGCGAAAAACAAACATCCTTTACGCAGCTTTACAATGCGCTGCGGCGCTTTACAATGTAAATTCCAGTGCGGCGGAAGCGTCGATACCGGTCTGCTGCGCGAGGAAGGGGGCGAGCTCCCGGGCGATCGTGCGCGCGCCGTACTCTTTGTCGCTCTCGATGTTGAGCGGCAGAATCGGGTCGTGCAGCGAAAGGCGGAGAAGGAACCATCCGTCGCCGTGCGCCTTATCGAGATTCACGCGCACGCCCTCGCAGTTGTCGGGCGCGAGCGTCCAGCCGGGCTGTTCCTTCACATACTCCGTGAGCGAATCGAGCACCGCGGTTCCCGCCGCGCGGAAATCCTCCGCGAGGATTTTCAGCCGGAACTCGCGGCTCTCCACCGGCTCGCGAAGTCCCGTGAGCAGGCTTTCGAGCTCCCGCCCCGCGGCGATCTCCATGAGAAAGCGCGTGACGAGATAAGCGCCGTCATCGAGGAAGAAATTTTCCTTGAGTGCCGCGTGGCCGGAGGTCTCGATGGCGAGCTGGCAGTCGTGCCCGGCGGCATTGAGGCGCAGTGCTTCGTTGATCACGTTGCGGTAGCCGCGACGGAAGCGGCGGTGCACGCCGCCGTGCGCAGCGATGAACTCCGCAAGGCCCGCGGAGGTGACGGAGTCGGTCACGATGGCCGTGCCGGGGTGCTCGCGCAGCAGGATAGCGGAGATGAGCGCGATGAGGCGGTTGCGGTTGAGCTCCTCGCCGTCCGAAAGCACCGCCCCGGCGCGGTCCACGTCGGTATCAAAGATGATGCCGAAATCAGCATGGCTTTCGAGCACCGCCGCGCGGATGCTGTCCATGGCCTCCGGCAGCTCGGGGTTCGGCACATGGTTGGGAAAATGCCCGTCGGGGTCGAGATAGCGGCTGCCCGTCGTGTCTGCGCCGAGAGGGGCGAGCACGCGCTCGGCAAAAAAGCCGCCCGCGCCGTTTCCGGCGTCTACCACGATGCGCTTGCCCGCAAGGGGCTTTTCGCCGCCGTTTGCCGCGGCGATGATCTTTTCGCGCAATATGGCGGCATAGGTCTCCATGAATTCGCCCTGCGCCACGCTCCCGCCGGGGGCAAGCGGCGTCTCCTCCGCGGCCAGACGGAGAATCTCGCGCACGTCTGCGCTCTCCGCGCCGCCCGCGGCGGTGAAGAATTTCAGTCCGTTGCGGTTCCACGGCAGATGGCTCGCCGTGATCATGACCGCCGCTTCGAAGGGCTCGTCCCCCGTCACGGTCGTCATGAACATCGCCGGGGTGGTGCAAAGGCCGAGATCGGTCACCGCCGCGCCGCACGCGGCGAGCGTTTCGCAAAGCGTCCGGGCGATCGCCTCGCCCGAAAGGCGCGAGTCGCGCCCGACGCTCACGCGGAAGCTTTCTTTTCCGAGCCGCGCGCGCAGAAAGCGCGCAAAGCCGCCCGCGATGGCGCGCACCGCCGCCTCATCGAGTGTGACGGCTTCGCCCTCCACGCCCGCAAGCGCCACGCCGCGCACGTCGCTGCCGTTTTGCAGTTTTGCCAAGTCCATATTCCGTTCCTCCCGGAAGTGTTTTTATCGTTTCTATTCTATCGCGCCGCACCGCCCTTTGCAAGAGCGCCGATTGCATTTGCCCTCCGGCTGTGGTATGGTAAGCGGTGAAAAAGATTTCGGGGGAGTACGATGAAGGAGAAGCTCAAAAGCATTCTGCGCACCGTATGGTCATGGCGGCGGTGGCCGTATCTGCTCTGGCTGCGGCGGCGCGTGAAAAGCCGCCGGTTTCTCATCCTTTCGAGCCACTGCGCCGGCGGACTGCTGCTGCACGATCTCGCTATGCCGTTTACAACGCCGACGATCAACATGGCGTTCCATCGGTTTGAGAAGCTGTGCACGCATCTGGACGAATACCTCGCCATGACGCCCGTACCGGTGGATGCGCCGGAGAGCAGCTGCCCGGTATTCACGCTCGGCGAGACCGTCATCGAGGGCACGCATTACAAAAGCCGGGAGGAATTTCTCGCCGCCTGGGAACGCCGTCTAAAGCGCTTCAATGCCTGCCGCGCGCAGGGATATGAGATCCTGCTCATGACAGACGAGGCCAATCTTTCCGAAAACGGCGGACTTGCGGAATACCTCGCCGCGCCGTACCGGAAAATCTGCTTTACATGCGACCCGGAAAAAACCGGGAAAGAATTCGTGTACATCCCCGACCGGAAGAAAAACGGCTACCGCGACTCGTGGCATGCCGCGGGCCTGCTGGGCAGGCGCGTTTTCGAGCGCGCCATGGACGTTCCCGCGTTTCTGAACAATACCGGCGAATAGGTGTCAGCAGCTCCCGGAAACCGGGAGCTCTTGATTTTTCGATAAATCAAACAGAAAAGGAAGTTCGCAATGAATCCAAAAACAGGCCGAGACCCCGCTCTCGGCACCGCGCCGGTCGGCAAGCTCTTCTGGCGTCTGGCGCTCCCGGCCATATTGGCGCAGCTCGTAAACGTTCTTTATAATATTGTAGACCGCGTCTACATCGGCCATCTGCCGGACATCGGCGCGGCGGCGCTCACCGGCGTCGGCGTAACGCTTCCGGCGATCATGATCATCTCGGCGTTCGCCGCGCTTGTAAGCGCGGGCGGCGCACCGCGGGTATCGATGCTCATGGGAAAGGGCGATCCGAACGGCGCGGAGCGCATCATCGGCACGTGTACGTTCACGCTCTGCGGCATTTCCCTTGTGCTCACGCTCATCATGCAGCTCTTCCCCGCGCCGATCCTCCGGCTTTTCGGCGCGAGCGAGGCAACTCTCCCCTACGCGCTCGAATACATCACGATCTACAGTCTCGGCACGATCTTTGTGCAGCTCTCGCTCGGGCTCAACGCCTTCATCACCGCGCAGGGCTTTTCCACAACGAGCATGCTCACCGTGACGATCGGCGCGGCGCTCAACATTGTGCTCGATCCGCTGTTCATGTTCGTGTTCGGCATGGGCGTGCGCGGCGCGGCGCTCGCCACGATCCTCTCGCAGGCAGTCTCCTGCGCGTGGGTCGTGCGCTTCCTCTGCTCGGAAAAGTCCACGCTGCGGCTGCGCGCAAAGAATCTGCGGCTGGATGGGAAGCTCCTTCTCCCCTGTCTTGCGCTGGGGCTCTCGCCGTTCATCATGCAGATCACGGAAAATCTCGTCGCGGTGAGCTTCAATGTGACGCTCCTGCGCTTCGCCGGTGATACTGCCGTCGGCGCGGTGACGATTCTGACTTCGGTGATGAGTCTTTCCATGCAGCTTCTGCACGGTCTCACGCAGGGCGCGCAGCCCATCATGAGCTTCAGCTATGGCGCGGGGAACGGGCAGCGCGTGCGCGAAACGTTCCGCATCCTGTTAAGCTGCCTCACGGGGTCGATGCTCATCTGGGCGGTGTGCATGTTCTTCCCCGGTACGGTCGCCGGGATCTTCACGCCGGACGCAGAGCTTTCCGCCTACACCGCGTGGGCGATGCGCGTATACATGGCTGCAAGCGGCATTTTCGGCATCCAGATTGCCTGCCAGCAGAGCTTTATCGCGCTCGGCCAGGCGAAAATTGCCATCTTCCTTGCGCTGCTGCGCAAGGTGCTGCTTCTCATCCCGCTCATTCTGATCCTGCCGCGGCTCGGCATTTTTGAAAACGCCGCCTTCGCCGTGTTCCTCGCCGAGCCCATTTCCGATACGCTCGCCGTATGCACGACGGCCACCATGTTCTTCACCCGCTTCGGAAAGCTCACCGCCAGGGCGGAAAACAACTGATATATCCAAAAGGAGCATTCCCCATGGCCATCACCGTAAGAAAATACACCCCCGCCGACCTTGGCGCGGCGGCAGAGAGCTGGAACGAGGTCGTCGCGTTCAATACGCACGCGCGCCATCTCTACGAGCGGCTCGGCTTCACGCAGCTCGGCACGATCCCCGGCGGGTTCCGGCTCGACGACGGGACATATGCCGATATCTGTCCCTACTACAAAACGCTTGATTGAGGTATACTACAAGACGGAGGGAAAACCCATCCGTCTTTTGCCTGCGGCAAAATCCACCTCCCCTAATAGGGGAGGCAAGCCGGTTTTCCGCATACGCTCTTGGCTCCTCTAACAGGGGAGCTGGCAGCGGCATAGCTGCTGACTGAGGGGTTTCCCCCGTAATATCCGAAAAGAGGTATTCCATCATGTGCACAGCCGCCACATACAAAACCTCCGGCTTTTATTTCGGCCGGACGCTTGACTACGAATTTTCCTACGGCGAGAAAATCGTCGTAACGCCGCGGCGCTTCCCGCTCGCGTTCCGCAGCGGCACCGCCCTCGGCGAACACTACGCCCTGCTCGGCATGGCGCACGTGGCCGACGGCTACCCGCTCTACTACGACGCCATGAACGAAAAGGGACTCTGCATGGCAGGGCTGAACTTCGTCGGCAACGCCGTATACGCCGCGCCGCGCGGCGATGCGCGGGACATCGCGCAGTTTGCGTTTATCCCGTGGGTGCTCGCAAAGTGCGCTTCCGTTTCGGAGGCACGCGCTCTGCTCGCGGAGACGAATCTCACCGGCACGCCGTTTTCCGCACAGCTTCCCGCCGCGCAGCTCCATTGGCTGCTCGCAGACAAGGACGAATGCGTCACGATCGAGTCCACGGCGGACGGTCTGCACGTCTATGATAACCCCGCCGGGGTCCTGACGAACAACCCGCCGTTCCCGCAGCAGCTCTTCCGGCTGAACGATTACCAGTCGCTCTCCCCGCGGCAGCCGGAAAACACGTTTTCTCCCGCGCTTGATCTCCATTCTTACAGCCGCGGCATGGGCGCGCTGGGGCTGCCGGGCGACCTCTCATCGGGCTCGCGCTTTGTGCGCGCGGCCTTTACGCGCGCGAATGCTGTCTCCGGCAATTCGGAAGCAGAGAGCGTCAGCCAGTTTTTCCACATTCTCGGCGCCGTGGAGCAGGTGCGCGGCTGCTGCGAGGTGGAGCCGGGCAAGCACGAGATCACGATCTACACCTCCTGCTGCAGCGCGCAGCGCGGCATTTACTACTACACGACCTACGAAAACCGCCGCATCAGCGCCGTGGACATGCACCGCTGCGATCTCGACGCCGCGGCGCTCACCTGCTTCGCCCCGCGCACAGCGGAGGATGTCTTTTATCAGAACTGACACAGCAGAATCGCCTTGCTTTGCCAAGCGTAAAAAAGCTCCCGGTTCAGCTGCACCGGGAGCTTTTGGCGCTGTTCAGTTTCTCTCGACCGTGCCTTCCCAGGTATCGATGGCTTTTTTGCGGGAGTGCTCGTCGTACCAATGCCTGGTGACGGTCTTGGCGCGGGTATAGAAGCGCACGCCGTCCAGACCGAGCACGTGCTGGTCGCCGAAGAACGAGTCCTTGTTGCCGGAGAACGGGAAATATGCCGAGGGCACGGGGATGCCAACGTTGATGCCGACCATGCCGCCGTCGGTGAGTATTTCAAACTGGCAGGCGTAATAGCCGCTCTGCGTGAAGATGGCCGAACCATTGGCAAACGGGTTGGCGTTTATGACGGCCAAGCCCTCTTCAAGCGTCTTGACGCGCTTGATGAGCGGGACCGGCCCGGAAATCTCGCGCTGGCCGATGGCCATGTCGGGCGTCACATGATCGAGGATCGTCGGGCCGACGAAGAAGCCGTTTTCATAGCCCGGCACCACGATATCGCGCTCATCCGCAGGCGCGGCTACGCCGTGGACGACGAGGAATGCGAGATCGGCCACCGGTGCGTCGCCGTCCCGGTCTACGACTATTCCGGCAATGTGGCCGGGGCGATCAGCGCGTTTGATAACTTTGAGCGCGTCACCGACCGGCGCATCGAGACCGTGTTCCTCCCGGAGCTGAAGCGCACCGCGCGGGAGATCTCCCTCCGGCTCGGGTATACGCCGGATGAAACACCGTAACAAAAAGCCATCCCTGCCGCCTTTCTTCCCGGCCGCGGGGATGGCTTTTTTTCATCAATTGACAAGAGGGCAAAGCACGCCAAATGCCCCGGCGGACCATCTCGTCCGCCGGGGCATTTGGCGTCCGAAACGCCGGGTTTAATTCATTTCGATGCCCTTCGCGGACAGGTACATATCCTCCGTCGCCTGCTGCGCAGCGGTCAGCGTCTGCTCCGCCCTTCGAATATCGCCCGTCTGAATCAGGCGCAGCGCCTCGGTGACCGCGCGAAACAGGGTAAAATACATGCGGCGAAAAAGCAAAATGTGCCCCTCCCTTCTGCATCTATTTTTGTACCCATATTTGTACGCATGTGTGTACATTATAATAGATTCCTTTTCTGATTACAATATGTACGCAGGAGGGAAAACCATGGATTCTTTTAAACTTGACACTTCCGAGAAGAAAATGTCCTCCGTCAGCCGGACGATCCGGATGAAGGAGGAAACGTTTGACCGCATATGTGAGATCAATCTGAAAACCGGCATATCGTTCAACCGGATCGTGAACCAATGCATCGAGTACGCGCTGGAACGGTATGAGGAGCCGGCAGAAGACAACGCGGAGTAAACTGCATACTGCCGAATGAGCAAAAAAAGTTGTCTGCGGGAAACGTCCCCGTTGACAACTTTTTTGTTTATCTGACTCTTTCCAGCCGGCTGCTGCGCGGTGCTTTGCCGCCGACGATGAGCGGCACGGTCTCCACGACGAGCGAGGACGTGTCCAGCCCGTACCAGCGCACCTTGGAGCCCGCAACGCGCCGGATGGCGTACTTTGTATTGAGCACCAGCTCATCGAGGAAGGAGAGCTCGGACTTTGACGGCACGGCCTTGTGCAGGAAAATGAACTTGAAGGAGCCGACATCCGACTTGCCGTAGATCGAGTATTTCCGCTCCTGCGGCGGCAGTTCGCCGCTCTCGATGAGATCGCGCACGATCTGGCGGAGGTACACGTTCACGCGCTGGTGGCACTTGAAGCCGAGATCGAGCCGGACGCGGTAGATATAGTCCGTGCCGTAGGTCTCCACGCTGTAGTGCCTCGTATCCGGCTCGTCGGTGACGTTCATGCTGATAAACCAGTACGCCGCGGCGCGCTTGGGGTCCTTGTCGAGGATGGAGTAGAGAATGTCGCGGTCGATGGTCTCCATGTCCCCGGCCTTGTCGAGAAAGACGAGGTTGTCCGCGAGCGGCGGGAGCGAAGTATCCTTATGGAGCGTATCGAGATTCGGGAGATAATCGCCGACCGGCAGGCGTGTGGCGTACTCCTGCTCGAGCTGCGTGCCGCGCCGCCATACGACCATGATGAGAAAGAGCACGAGCGCCATGAGCACCGCGACGTACCCGCCGTTGGCGAATTTGCTCAGCGACGAGAGGAAGAACACCGCCTCGATCGCGCCGAACACGAGCGCGATGCCGACCGCGAGTGCCTGCTTTTTCTGGATGTTCCAGAGATACACCGCGAGAAGGAGCGTTGTCATGAGCATCGTCACGGTGATGGCGAGACCGTAAGCCGCCTCCATGCGCGCGCTCGTCCGGAAGTAGAGCACGACCGCCGCGCAGCCGAGATACAGCACCGTATTGACCGCGCCGATGTAGATCTGCCCCTTCGTGTCCGAGGGGTAGCGCACCTCAAGGTGCGGCATGAGATCGAGCCGGATGGCCTCGGACACGAGCGTGTACGAGCCCGTGATGAGCGCCTGCGATGCGATGATCGCCGCGAGCGCACCGAGCGCGACGGCGGGGGCGCGCAGCGCCTCCGGCAGCATCTGGAAGAACGGGTTCATGTCGGGAATGGCGGCGAGCGTGCCGGAAGCCGTGTGCGTCAGTATCCACGCGCCCTGGCCGAGATAGTTCAGGATCAGGCACGCCTTCACAAACGGCCAGCTCGCATAAATGTTCCCGCGGCCGACGTGGCCCATATCGGAATAGAGCGCCTCCGCGCCGGTCGTGGCGAGGAACACGCTGCCGAGGATCATAAAGCCCGCTTTATTATAGGGCGAGACGAGAATACGCACCGCATACACCGGGTTGAAGGCGCGCAGCACACCGGGGCGGTCGAAAACGTGCAGCAGCCCCATGACGCCGAGGAACGAGAACCACACGAGCATCACCGGGCCGAACGCCTTGCCGATCTTGCTCGTGCCCGCCCACTGCACGGCGAAGAGCGTACTGATGATGACGAGGGTGATAAGGATGACGCGCGCCTGCCCGCTGCCGAGAAAGCGGTTCATCGCCGGGATGCTGCGCAGGCCCTCCACCGCCGTCGTCACCGTAACCGCCGGGGTGAGAACGCCGTCGGCGAGGAGCGCCGCGCCGCCGATCATCGCCGGGAAGATGAGCCAGGGCGCTACCTTTTTCACCAGCGCGTACAGCGAGAATATGCCGCCCTCGCCGTTATTGTCCGCGCGCATGGCGATGAGCACATACTTGACGGTCGTGAGCAGCGTGATCGTCCAGATGATGAGCGAGAGCGCACCGAGGATAAAGTCCTCGTTCACGTGCGCGATGCCGCCGTTGCCCTTGAGGATCGATTTCATCACGTACAGCGGCGATGTGCCGATGTCGCCGTACACAATGCCGATCGTCACAAGGAACATGCCGAAGCTGACTCTTTTCTTTTTCTCCATGGCTATCCCTTTTCTCTCCTTTGGGGATAAGAAACGCCGCGGCGGCACAGGCCGGCGCGGCGCGCAGTATTTCTGCCTTGTGCAAAAATACTTTAGCATTTTCTTTACACGATATCAAGAAAAATTAACGGGGGAGTTATACACATTCACACTCTTCTGCGTATCAGCCCGTGGCGGTTGCAGTACGCATACAGCCACCCGCCGCCGCGCAGGGAAAAGCGCGCCGCAGCAGCTCACGACCGCCGCGCCGAGCGAGTGCAGCACGTTGCCGCAGGCAAAAGACGGAGGGGTTTGCCTTTTGGACAACAAACGCCGGAGCGCAGCCATGCCGCGCTCCGGCGTTTGTTGTTCTTTTTCCGTTTGTCAATCGCACAGTTCGATGCGGCCCAGGATCTCATAGCCCGGCGGCGTGACGCGCGAAAACTCTATGCCCACAACCCCGGCCGTAAAGGGCGCAAAGGCCGCCGCCATTTTGCCGCACAGCTTTTGCAGATCCGCCTTTGGGTCATACAGCAGCGTTGTATGCGGCAGCCACGTCTCGTCCAAGCACGTCCATTGGTCAAGGCTGCCGCCGTAGACCTCCGCAATGCGCCGGTGGAGCGCCGAGAGAACGCCGGTCTTTTCCGGGAGCGCGGCCACGATGGACGTTTCTTCCAATACCGCGAGATGCGTATACTTCACCGCAAACTGCGGCACGCCTTTCAGCTGCGAGGCGCAGAACGCCATGAACTCGGCTTCGTCATCGCCCACGTAGGCGGCAAGCGTGATATGCCCGTACAGCGGTTTTGTACCGGCCTCGGGCACAGCCGCCTTTTTTAAGGCCGTCAGCTTTTCTGCGGAGCGCTTATCGAGTTTTGCAATAACGCACAGCATGACTTTCAAACATCAGTACACGACCACGATCGTGCCGACGGTGATGTTGTTGTAGATCGTCGCGATGGCGTCGAGCGGTGTGTTGACGCAGCCGTGCGAGCCGTCGGTCAGGTAGATGTCCCCGCCGTACTCGCTGCGCCACGAGGAATCGTGCAGGCCGATCTGGTCGTCAAACGGCATCCAGTAATCCACATGGTCGTTCCACGTCGGGCCGACGAGGTAGGTGTCCGTCGTCATGCTCGCGATGCGGAAGCAGCCGCGGCGCGTATAGTCTCCAGCGGCGATGTTGCCGGTGACGACCGGCGTTTCCACGAGCAGCTTGCCGTCTACATAGTACCACATGTACTGGTTGTCGAGGCTGATCTCCACGAAGGTATCCGTGAAATTATAGTACCAGTACTGGCTCTTCCAGTACCACGAGGTATCATAGCTCGGCGTGACGGTCGCCGTTTCGCCGCTCTCCAGCGCCACAGCAATGTCGGAAGCGAGCGCGTCGCGGTCGAGGATCCAGCCGGTATCGCCGACGCGGTAGTAGATATACGGGCGGGTCTTTTCGGCGTTGTGGAACTTCGCGTAAATGCCGTCGAGCGCGTACTCATCCGCGAGCGCGTCCGAGAGCTCCTTCACCTTTTCGGGCACCGGTGCGCACACCGTCTGCCCCTCGCCGTCCGAGAGCGTTACATCGCTCATGCGCCAGATATCCTGCGGCGTGAGCGTATAGGTGTTCCCGTCCTGAAAATCAAGCGTCACTTCCGTGGCGAGATAGTCGTCGATCGCGGCGCGCTGCGCGAGAAGCTCCGGGCTCTCCGCGGTGACCTTCTGGCGGATGACGCCGTCCTCGGTCTCGATCACGGGGCTCTCGTCGCGAAGATCGCGCACCGCGGGCAGCTGCGAGGCAATCGCGGAGACGCAGTTTGCAAGATTTACGAGATTGCCCTTCGATCCGGGATCGACGGTGTAGCCGTCCTCGCCGAGGACAATCCGCGCATCCACCGGCTCCTGCCGGGGTGTTTCGTCATAGAGCGTGCGCGATAAAAGTTCGCTCGCCGCGGCGGTGTCCGAAACGGCGTAGATGGGCGCATCCAGCGTCCTCTCGCCCTTCGTCATCCAGCCGAAGAAGCCGGCCTCCGCGTGCTGCGCGTCAAAATATTCCTCTACCGCCGCGGTAAAGCCCTCGGTATCCACAAAGCTCTCGAGCGGCAGCGCGACAATGGCGTCACCCTGCGCGTCGCGCAGCTGCGCCGCGTGCGACTTTGCCACGCCGAGCAGAAACTCCGCCGCCTCCGACTCGGACACGCTGCCGCAGTCGTACCCGTTGATAACCGTGCCCGGCAGAAACGCCGAGCGGTACCAGAGCGATACGCCGCCGAGCGCGATGACCGCGAGCAGCACGAGCGAGAGCGCGATCACGAGCGCTACGAGCGTTTTCTTGTTTCCCCGTTTTTTCGTTGCCGTATTTTCCATGGACGCTGCAAACCCCTCCGAAGCGTTTTCATCCTGTAAGACGGCGCAGCGCTGCTGAAAGTTCTCTTTGTTCTTTTCCGTTTCGTTCATTTTTCTCCGCTCCGATTCTCCGCCGCGGCGCTCTTCGTGAGCGCGGCGGTATTGATAAGCCGCACGCTGTCGCGGCAGCAGTCGATCCAACCCTCGGCGCGCAGCCGCGAAAGCTCGCGGCAGAGGGCGCTCCGGTTCGCTCCAAGATAGGCGGCAAGATCCTCCCGGCGCATGCCGAGCGAGAACGTGTTCCCCCCGGCGTCCGCAGCGGCATCGAGAAGAAACGCCGCGATGCGCGACCGCAGCGAATGCCGCGCGAGATATTCCGCTCTCCGGCGCAGCCGCCAGTACTTTTCCGCGATCTCCGCAAGCAGGTTTTCCCGCAGCAGCGCATGGCGCTCGCAGGCGTTCGCGCACGAGGCCATGATCGCCCGGTACGGCAGAAAAAGTGCCGCGGTATCCTGCGCCGCAATCACGTCCACGGGGCTTTCCGTATCGCGCGTCGCCATGAGCACGTCGCCGACGAGAGCGCCGGGGCCGTGCACTGCCATAAGACTTCGCTCGCCCGTGCTCGACAGGCTCTCGGCGCGCACGCTGCCGGAGAGAATGACCGCGCACGCGCCCACCGCGTCGCCCGTGAGCCAGAGCGGCGCGCCGCGCTCATACCGCCGCTCGGCTGCGCCCAGGCACGCCGTCAGCGCAAAAACATCGCCGGGGGCAATGTGCGCGAACAGCGGACAGCGCAGCAGCGCTGCCTTTTCCGTATCCGTCACGCATCTCACCCCGCTTTGTTGCCGCGGCAACTTACAATTCGGGTATACTATACTATACTGCCATCGAAATGTCAAAAGCGGAGGAACCCAATCTATGAAAATCAAAAAACTTACGGCGCTTGCCCTTGCGCTTGCGCTCCTCCTCACTCTTGCCGCCTGCGGCGCACCCGCGGCGGAAACGCCCGCGGCGACGGAAGCGCCCGTCGAAGCCGCCGAAGCTCCGGCAGAGCCGACCGAAGCGCCCGTCGAGGCCGCGGAAGAACTGGCCGAGGCCGTCACGGTGCGCCTTGCCGCGCTCACCGGCCCCACGGCCATGGGCATGGCGAAAATCTTCTCGGACGCCGACGCGGGCAGCGCGGCAAACACCTACGAATACGCGCTCTACGGCGCGGCGGACGAGCTGACGCCGCAGCTTCTGCAGGGCAATGTGGACATCGCGGCGGTGCCGCTCAATCTCGCGAGCGTACTTTATAACAAGACCTCCGGCGGCGTGAAGCTCTGCGCCGTGGGCGTGCTGGGCGTGCTGTACATCACCGAGTTCAACGGTGAGACCGTGCAGTCTCTCGCCGATCTTGCGGGCAAAACGATCTACGCGACCGGCAAGGGCAGCACACCGGAATACTTCCTGCGGTATCTGCTCGCCGAAAACGGGCTCGATCTTGACTCCGACGTGACCGTGGAGTGGAAAAGCGAGCCGAGCGAGGTCGTCTCCCTTCTCAAAGCCGAGAACGGCGGCATCGCCATGCTGCCGCAGCCCTACGTCACCGCCGCAGCCGCGCAGCTCGGCGAGGGCTTCCGCGCGGCGGTGAGCCTTTCCGAGGCGTGGGACGCGCTCGATAACGGCAGCCGCTGCGTGACGGCGGGCGTCGTTGTACGCACCGAGTTTGCCGAGGCGCACCCCGAGGCGGTCGAGGCGTTCCTCACCGAGATGGCAGAGAGCGTCGATTGGGTCAACGCCAATCCCGCGGACGCCGGCGAAATCTGCGGCGCGCTCAACATCGTCAAGGCCCCCATCGCCGCGAAGGCCATCCCGAACTGCCATCTTGTCTGCCTCACCGGCGAAGAGATGATCGCCGCGGCCACCGGTACGCTGGAAACGCTCTTCGCGCTCAACTCTTCCGCCGTCGGCGGCGCGCTGCCGGGCGAGGATTTCTGGTTCGGTGCGTAAGGGCACGAAAAAACTTCATCCCAACGGCGCCGCGGCGAGAATCTTCGCCGCGGCTCTCGCGCTTTGCGTCTGGCAGGCGGGCGCGGCGGCGCTCGGAAACGATCTTTTGCTCGTAACGCCCGTCGCGGTCGCGCGGCGGCTCGGCGAGCTCCTTCTCACGGCGGACTTCTGGGCAACGCTCGGCTTTACGTTTTCGCGCATCGCGCTCGGCTTTCTGATCGCTCTTGCGCTCGCGGCAATCCTCGCAGCGCTTGCCGCCGCCGTGCCGTTTATCGAAACGTTGCTGCGGCCTTACGTCGCGGTGATCCAGTCGGTGCCGGTCGCGTCGTTCATCGTGATCGCCTTTCTGTGGCTCTCGGCGCGGCGGCTTTCGACGTTTATCGCCTTTTTAATGGTCTTTCCGGTATTGTATACAAATCTGCTGCAAGGTATCCGCGCCGCTGACCGAAACCTTTTGGAAATGGCGGACGTATTTTGCCTGCCGTTTGCCCGGCGCGTCCGGTGCATTTACCTTCCGGCGCTGCGCCCGGCCCTGGGCGCGGGCTGCCGCGTTGCGCTTGGGCTCTGCTGGAAAGCGGGCGTCGCCGCGGAGGTCATCGGCGTCGTAGCGCAAAGCGTCGGCGGCAAGCTCTATGACGCCAAGGCGTATCTCGAGATCGCCGATCTCTTCGCCTGGACGGTCGTGATCGTTGCGGTGAGCGCGCTTTTTGAGCGCGTTTTCCTCTTCGTCCTCGGCAAAATTTTTGACGGACTGGAGCACGCGGTATGAAAAACGCCATTTTGCTCGAACATATTTCCAAAAGCTACGCTGAAACGGTCGTTTTCCGCGATTTTTCCGCGCGCCTGCCGCTTCGCGAAACGACCGTCATCACCGGCGTTTCCGGCGGCGGGAAAACAACGCTGCTGCGTCTCATCCTCGGTCTGGAGACGCCGGACGCGGGCGCGATCACCGGCGTCCCGACGCGCCGCGCCGCCGTTTTTCAGGAAGACCGGCTCTGCCCGCAGCTCACGGCGCTCGAAAATGTTCTGCTCGTTGCCGGACGGAAACGAGAGCGCGAGGCGCGCGATATGCTCGCCCGGCTCGGCCTTGGCGAGAGTCTTGCCGTTCCTGCCGCGGAGCTCTCCGGCGGGATGCGGCGGCGGTGCGCGCTCGCGAGAGCGCTCTGCGCAAAGTTTGACCTGCTCGCGCTCGACGAGCCGTTCAAGGGGCTGGACGAGGCAAACCGCCGCGCCGCCATGGACGCGGTGCGCGCGCTCTCCGGTGACAAAACCGTCCTTCTTGTCACCCACGACGCCGCCGAAGCCGAATTTTTCGGCGGAAACCGGCTTTCTATCCCTTGACAGCGCGCCGATTCCACGATAGAATACAGGAACTCCAAGGGGGAGTAGTCTGCCGCATCCGCGGCTGCAAATCAACATTTACTCGGCGGGTCTCCCGCCTGGTTTGCATGAAATGACCAGACCCGCGGGCAGAATTTTCTCATTCTGTCCGCGGGTCTTTTCATTATAACTCTGTATTTTTTCAAAGGAGGGTTTTCTTTGAGATTCTATTGCGAAGAAGCCGAAGCCGTACTGCGCGACGTGGACAGCACATCCGAAGGTCTCACGAGCGCAGAGGCGGAAAAGCGCCTCGCGGCCAACGGCAAAAACAAGCTGGCCGAGGGCAAGAAGGACTCGCTCATCAAGCGGTTCTTCCAGCAGATGGGCGACCCGATGATCATCATCCTGCTCGTCGCCGCGGCGATCAGCGGCGTGCTGGCCGTTGTGCAGGGCGAAAGCTTTGCCGACGTGATCATCATTCTCGCCGTTGTCATCATCAACGCCGTGCTCGGCGTCTACCAGGAGAGCAAGGCGGAAAAGGCCATCGAGGCATTGCAGCAGATGTCCGCCGCCACATCCAAGGTGCTGCGCGACGGGAAGATGGTCACCATCCACAGCGAGGATCTCGTCGTGGGCGACGTGGTAATCCTCGAAGCCGGCGACGCGATCCCGGCGGACGGCCGCATTCTCACGAGCGCCAGCATGAAGATCGAGGAAGCCGCCCTCACCGGCGAGAGCGTCCCCGTGAGCAAGTTTATCGACATCATCAACCTTGCGCCCGAGGCGAAGGACGTTCCGCTCGGCGACCGCAAGAACATGGTGTATATGGGCTCCACGGTCGTCTACGGCCGCGGCACCGCCGTCATCACCGCCACCGGCATGGACACCGAGATGGGCAAGATCGCGGACGCCCTCTCCAATGCCGAACAGGGCCAGACCCCGCTGCAGATCAAGCTCAGCCAGCTCTCAAAGATCCTCACCTGGCTCGTGCTCGGCATCTGCGTCATCATTTTCGCGGTGCAGCTCCTGCGCGCGGGCGGCTTCAGCTTTGAAGTCATTCTCAACTCCTTTATGATCGCGGTCTCGCTCGCCGTGGCCGCTATCCCGGAGGGCCTTGCCGCGGTCGTCACGGTTGTCCTCTCCATCGGCGTTACAAACATGTCCCGCCGCAACGCGATCATCCGCCGTCTGACAGCGGTGGAAACGCTCGGCTGCGCGCAGATCATCTGCTCGGATAAGACCGGCACGCTCACGCAGAACCGCATGACCGTCACCGACACCTGGACGGACGATCCCATCCTGCTCGCCAAAGCGATGGCACTTTGCAGCGACGCGAAGCGAGGTCTCGGCATGCACTCCGCCGAGGGCGAGCCGACGGAGGCCGCGCTCGTCAACCACGCGCACGATCTCCGGCTCTACAAGGATGAGCTGGACGAGAAATACCCCCGCATCGGCGAAGCGCCGTTCGATTCCGGCCGCAAGATGATGTCCACCGTCCACACGGAGGACGGCCGGACCGTGCAGTACACCAAGGGCGCGACGGAAATGCTGCTCGAGCGCTGCTCCGGCTACTGGTACGAGGGCAAGATCCTCCCGATCACGGAGGAATACAAGGAAAACGTCCGCTGCCACGCCAAGGAATTTGCCGATCGCGCGCTGCGCGTGCTCGGCGCAGCGTTCCGCCCCTGGGACGGCGTTCCGGCGGATTACGAGGCCGAAACGCTGGAGCACGATCTCGTGTTCATCGGCTTCCTCGGCATGATCGACCCCTGCCGTCCGGAGGTCTACGGCGCGATCCGCGAGTGCCGCGAGGCCGGCATCCGCCCGATCATGATCACCGGCGACCACATTGACACCGCCGTTGCCATCGCGCGCGATCTCGGCATTCTCACCGACGACACGCGCGCCATCACCGGCTCGCAGCTCAGCGAGATGAGCGACGAGGAGTTCGCGAAGGTCTTTAAGGAAATTTCCGTTTACGCCCGCGTGCAGCCGGAACACAAGACCCGCATCGTCAACGCCTGGCGCAACGCCGGGTACGTCACCGCCATGACCGGCGACGGCGTGAACGACGCGCCCTCCATCAAGTCCGCCGACATCGGCGTCGGCATGGGCATCACTGGTACGGACGTGACGAAAAACGTGGCCGACATGGTGCTCGCGGACGACAACTTCGCCACGATCGTCGGCGCGGTCGAGGAAGGCCGCCGCATTTACGACAACATCCGCAAGGCCATCCAGTTCCTGCTCGGCTCGAACATGAGCGAGGTCATCAGCATCTTCGTCGCCACGCTCCTGGGCTTCACGATCCTCGAGCCGGTGCACCTGCTCTGGATCAACCTTGTGACCGACTGCTTCCCCGCGCTCGCGCTCGGCATGGAAAACGCCGAGAAGGATATCATGCAGCGCCGCCCGCGCAGCGCGAAGGCCGGCATCTTCGCCGGCGGCATGGGCGGGGATATCGCCTATCAGGGTCTGATGGTATCGGTGCTCGTGCTCGCTTCCTATTTCATCGGCCACTTCATGGAATCCGGCGTGTGGGAGATCCCGGCAAACGGCCTGAGCCCCGACGGCACAACGATGGCGTTTCTCACCATGTCCATGGCAGAGATTTTCCACAGCCTGAACATGCGCTCGCAGCGCGGCAGTCTCTTCACGATGGGCTCGCGCAACTGGGCGCTGCTCGTCTCGTCTTTCGCGGCGCTGCTTCTGACGACGCTCGTGTGCGAGGTGCCGTTCATCGCCGCGGCGTTCGATTTCACCAGTGTGGAATTTAATGAGTATATCATCGCTATCGGCATGGGTTTCCTCGTTATCCCGATCGTGGAGATCGTGAAATTCTTCCAGCGTCTGGCCGCGAAGAAGAAAGCCGGACAAAATTAACAAATTGTCTATGCAATTTCCTTTTTGTGTGGTATAATATGCTCACAACCACGAAAGGAGTTGGATGGAATGAAATTCACCATCACGGGCAAGAAGCTGGAAGTCAGCGAGGAACTCCGCGCCTACGCCGAGAAAAAGGTCGGCAAGATCGAACGCCTTTTCCGCAGCGGGGACAGCGAAGCCTTCATCACCTTCAGCCGCGAACGCGGTCGCTACACCGCCGAGGTCACTCTCAAAAACAACGGTATGTTCTACCGGGTGAGCGAGACGACCGGGGATATGTTCGCGTCCATTGACTCCGCCTGCGCGTCCATCGAGCGCCAGATCCGCAAGAACAAGACCCGCCTGGAGAAGAAGCTCAAGGCCGGTCCGATCGAGTGGACGGATACCGGTGTCGGCCCCGTGGACGAAGAAGAGGAAAGCGGCGATTTCACCATCGTGCGCACCAAACGCTTCTCCATCAAGCCGATGACGCCGCAGGAGGCCATCCTGCAGATGAACCTGCTGGAGCATGAGTTCTATGCCTTCCTCAACAGCGAGGACGCAGACGCCTTTTCGGTCGTCTACCGCCGCAAGAACGGCGGCTATGGCCTGATCTCCGATACGGAGGAATAAACCGAATATACAGCAAGAACCCGGCGGGAGCAAATGCTCCCGCCGGGCTTTTTTTGCTGTTGACCGCCTAACGAGTGTTCGGTTATAATATTTCCATCTCTATCACCCATGGGAGGCTCGGTCATGGAAAAGAGCAGCACAAAGCAGGCGATTCTCGATGCGGCGCTCGAATTGTTTTCGCGCCAGGGGTACGAGGCGACATCCATTTCACAGATCGCAGACGCCGTCGGCATCCGCAAAGCGTCGCTCTACAGCCACTTTACCGGCAAGCAGGACATTCTCGATACGCTCGTGCGCGTAACGCTCGCGCAGTATGAGCGCCGATCCGTTTTTGCCGGGGCGCGCTGGGACGATCCTGACGGCAGCGGCTCACGGCAGCCCGTCACGCCGGACGACGCGGTGAAAACCGTGCTCGAGCACGTGCGCTTCATCCTCCACGACCCCGACATAAGCCGCGCGCGGAAGATGCTCACCATTGAGCAGTTCCAAAACCCGATGCTTGCCGAGCTGCAGACGAAGCAGAACTATACGGACGTTCTCCGGTATTTCACCGCGCTCGTGCAGCTTTTCGTCCGCGCCGGCTCGCTGCGCGATGCCGGCGACGCAGAGGTCACCGCCGCGCAGCTCTCCTTCCCCATCACGGTCTGGATCAATCTCTGCGACCGCGAGCCGGAGCGCGAGGGCGAGGTCTTTTCGCTCATCGAGCGGCACATCCGGCAGTTCTTCGCCGTATACGCGCCGGAGACTCAGCGGTAATACTGCGCCTGCGCGTTCCAGAGCTGCGCATACTCTCCGCTCTCGTCCGCGAGCAGCGCCTCATGCGCGCCCTGCTGGATGATCTTCCCGGCGTCGAACACGACGATCTCGTCGCAGAATTTGCACGAGCTCAGCCGGTGCGAGATGTAAATGGCGGTCTTGTCGCCGACCATGTCGTTGAGCTTTTCATAAATTTCCGCCTCGGCGACCGGGTCGAGCGCGGCGGTCGGCTCATCGAGAATGAGGAACGGCGCGTCCTTATAGAGCGCGCGGGCGATGGCGATCTTCTGCCCCTCGCCGCCGGAGACCTCGACGCCGTTTTCGTCAAAATCGCGGAAGAGGCTCGTCTCCGTTCCGAGCGGCAGCGTTTTGAGCCGGTCGCCGAAGCCCGCCTGTTCGAGCGCGGTTTCGGCTCTCGCGCGGTCGTATTCCGGCGCGGCGGCCACATTCTGCCCGAGCGAGAACGCCAGCAGCTGGAAGTCCTGGAACACGACGGAGAACACGTCCATATACTCTCTGTAATTATATTTCCGAATATCTATGCCATTGAGTAATATCTCGCCCTCGGTAGGGTCGTACAGGCGGCAAAGCAGTTTGATGAACGTTGTTTTGCCGCTGCCGTTCGGTCCGACGACGGCGAGTTTTTTTCCGATCTCAAACTTCACCGACAGATGGCGCAGCGCCCAGGTTTCCGTGCCGGGGTAGCGGAAGGAGACATCGCGGAACTCAATTTCATACTTGCGGTCGGAGCGCTTCTCGGTCGTGAGAGAGCCCTGATACATCTCGTTCGGCGTATCGAGGAAAGCGAAGAGATCCTGCAGGAACGGCGCGTTGCTGCGCACGTCGCCGCCGTATACGACGAGCTGCGAGAGATGGCCGGAAAGGGCGGTGAGCGCGGAGACATACTGCACAACGCCGCCCGCGCCGAACGCGCCCGCGAGCGCCTTGCAGCAGACGAAGAGGTACGCCACCGCGGTGAACAGCACCGAGAGCAAAGCGCTCACGATCATCAGCACGCCGCCGCGGCCCCACGCGAGCTTCGCGAACGGGCCGTTCGTACTGAACGGCGTATCGGACGAAGCATAGCTCTCGCAGATATCCTGTTGGTTATACATGCGGATGTCGCTCGCGCGGTCGCGGTCGTTGACCGCCATGACCGCAAAGAAGTTGAAAAACCGGTTGCCGAGCCGCGCGAGCGGCGCGAGCTCTGCCGTGAGCATCGAGGCGCGGTTCATGCACAGCGACGGCAGCACCGAGAGCAGAGCAAGCAGCAGCAAGCAGCCGAGCAGAAACAGCGGATGGTTCAGTACTGTCCACGCCCCGGCGCTCTCCGGCACGCGCTGCGTGAAGAGCGTCACGGTGAGGGCGATAACGCCCAGAACACCAAAAACGGACTTCGGCAGCTTCGTCTCCACATCGAGCACGCGCCACAGACCGTAGCCGGACCAGTTTTCGTTCTGGAGGATCTGGGAGAGATCGTCGTGCGTTTTGGGATTGTCCAGCCGGGGGAAATCCATGTCCAGCAGCTTGTTGGCGTAAATCTTCTGGTTGATATAGAAGCTGTTGTCGTACAAAACCGTCTGCCAGCGCTCGAGCGCGGCGGTGATGAGCGGCAGCAGCGCCGCCGCGGCGACGGCGGCAATCGCGAGCACCGTGAGCCGGTGCGCATCGCGCGCGCCCGTCAGCTCGCCGATGATCTGCGCGGAAAAGTAGATCAGCACATACGGCGAGAGCGATTTGAACGCGGCGTAAAGCCAGTTGACCGCGTGCAGCGCGGGCCGTTCGGCATAAAAGAGCTTCGCCGCGCGGCGGTGCAGCCGCCACGCCTCGCGCGAGGATACTTTTTTCTTATTCTCTTCCATCGTTTTCGCCCTCCTCCCGGTAATACTTGCTCTGCACTTCAAAGAGCTCGGCATATTTTCCGCCGCGCGCGAGCAGCTCCTCGTGGCTGCCCTGCTCGGCAATGGCGCCGCCGTCGATGAGCAATATGCGGTCGCAGAAGCGCGTCGAGGCAAGGCGGTGCGAGATGAACACGCTCGTCCGCCCCTCGGTCATGGCGGCGTATTTCTGATAGATATCGTTTTCGGCGATGGGGTCGAGCGCGGCGGTCGGCTCGTCGAGCAGCAGGATGGGCGCGTTCTTGTAGAGCGCGCGGGCGAGCATGAGCCGCTGCATTTCGCCGCCGGAGAGCAGCACACCGTCCTCGAACACCTGGCGGCCGATGTGCGTTTTGAGATCGTCCGGCAGCGCCGCCACGCGCTCCGTGAGCCCCGCCTTTTCGAGACATTCGCGCACGCGCGCCTCGTCGATGCCCTCGCGCGTCTGCGCAACGTTTTCCTCCAGCGTCGCTTCGAGCACCGAGAACTTCTGGAACACGGCGGTGAAGAGCGTGTAGTATTCCTGCCGGTTGAACTCCCGGATGTCCTCGCCGTTTAAGAGCACGCGCCCCTCGGTCGGGTCATAAAAGCCGCAGAGCAGCTTTACGAGCGTCGTTTTGCCGGCACCATTTAAGCCCACAACGGCGAGCCGCTCGCCGGGATGCACCGTGAGATCGATACCGTGCAGCGCATCCTTGTCCGCGCCGGGATAGCGGAAGGAGACGTTTTCCAGCCGCAGCTCGTATTTTCCGTCCGCACACTCCGGCAGGGGCTTGCCGCCCTCCACGCGGAAGGGCTCCGGCAGCTCGAGAAATTCACGCAGGGTACAGAGCTCGAGGCTCTGCCGCCGCAGCGTGCCGAGCTCGGTGAGAACGCCGTTGAGCTGCTCGGTATACGCGCCGACGGCGGAGAAGCACAGCAGAAATTCGCCCGCGCCCATTCCCCCGGCGAGCGTCTGGCGCAGCAGGAAGTAATAGGCAAGGCCGTTTCGTACGGCGGTGAGCGCGGCGTCAATAACGTTTGTCCAGAAATACACCCGCTCGCGCCGCTCGACGAAGGCGTCGAACGCGCGGAGCGTTTTGCCGTACACGGCTTCGAGCCACGGGCGCATGCCGAAAATGCGGATGTCCTTGCCGAGAACGGTGCTCCGCGCTTTCTTCGACACGTAGTCCATTTTCTTTTCGAGCTCCGCCGATTCATCGCGGTGGCGGTAGCCCCACTCGTTGATGCGCCGGTTGACGAAGTACTCCGCCGCGGTCGTCACGGTGAGCGCGGCGAGAAGCCACGCGCTCGTATTCGTGAGCAGCAGCAGATACACCACAAAGCTCAGCGCCGCGGTGAGCAGCTTCTGCTCGTCCACCCAGAGCGCCTCGCTCGCGCAGCGGTTATTCATGGTCGCGCGTACGGCCTGCTCCTGCAGCTTGAGGATCTCCGGGTCCTCGGTGAGCGGATAGGACATCACGCAGGTCTTATAATGGATCTTGCGAATGAGCGCAAGGCGCACATCCACCCGCGCGAACATCGGCGCGTGCTCCAGATAGGCGCTGACCGCCGAACACACGAGCAGCACCCCGGCGAGCACGCCGATCGTCGTGAGAAGACGCGAGGGCGAAACGCCCTCCTCCACGCAGCGGACGATCTCCGGCGCGAGCAGGAGACCCGAAATGCCTGTGCCCGCCATGGCGAGCGCCTTTATGACAGCGAATACCTGCACATCGTCCCGGTGCATCGCGTGCGCCTGCCGCAGCATCCAGAGCATGTTCTGCCCCAGACGGTAGCGCGGCTTTTTCGTTTTTTCTTTCATCGAAACCACCTCTTCTTTTCGAGGATAACACTATCATAAAACTTCGTCCCCGGCGCAGACCGGGGACGAATTGCCTGTTTTCGGGGATGAACCGCTTTTCACACCTGCGGGAGCAGTATTTCGGTCGTGAACGCGCCGTCCTCGCTGTTGCGGGAGAGATACCCGTCCAGCCGCGCGACGATATCGTCGATGCGCACGAGACCGAAGCCGTGCCCTTCGCCCTTCGTGGTGCGAAAGCGCCCGCCGGTCTTTTCCAGCTTCTTTCCGGCGGTGAAGTTTGTAAACGAAATATAGAGCTGCGTGCCCTTCATGTCCATGTAAACGCGGATGAGCCGGTCCTTTTCCGGCAGGGCCATGCTCGCCTCAATGGCGTTATCGAAGAGATTTCCGAGAATGCAGCAGAGATCGAGTTCCGACATTTTGAGCTTCACGGGGATGTGCGCATCGGCCTGCACCGTGATGCCGCGCGATTTGGCGAGGGAAATTTTGCTGTTGAGTATCGCGTCTGCCATAGCATTGCCGGTCTTGACGACGGTGTCCACGGTGTTCAGATCGGTGTCCAGCTCGTCGAGATAGGCGCGGATGGCGTCCATGTCGTCCTTGGCAGCGAACGCCTTGAGCACCTGAATGTGGTTGCGGTAGTCGTGCCGCCAGCCGCGGATCTGGCGGTACATGTTTTCCACCTCTTTATAATGCGTGTCCACCAGCTCGCGCTGGTAGGCTTCGAGCTGTTTATCCACGCGGCGGGAAAAAAGGCTCATGCTCTCACCTCTCAATGATACGCGATAATGGCGCGGTTGAGCGCTTCGTAAGCGCCGCGCGGCAGCGGGATGGCCGCGCCGTCGGATAAGATCGCGTCCGTTTTTGTCACGCGGCGGATGAACGAGAGATTCACGATCGCCGCGCGCCCGATGCGGAAAAACCGCTCGTCCAGCTCGTCCGAGAGCGCGCCGAGCGTTTTCTTCACGGTGTAATCGCGTTTTGCGTGTACGGTCGTGTAGTTTTTCTCCACATCGAGATAACGGATTTCGTAGAGCGGCACGCGGACGGTCTCGCCGCCGCATTCGAGCGTGAGCGCGCGGCTATCTGAGCGGATCTTCGCCGCGGCGCGGTCAAGCACCTCGAAGAGCTTTTCCTCGTGGACGGGCTTTACAAGATAGTGCAGCGCCGCCACATCGTACCCCTCGGCGATATAGTCCGTGTACCCGGTGATGAAAACGATCTGCACGGCGGTGTTCTCCGCGCGAACGCGCTTGGCCATCGTCACGCCGTCCATGCCGCCCATCTCGACATCAAGCAGCAGAAGATCAAAATTTTTGTCCTCGTCGTAGGCGAAGAGGAACGCCTCGGCAGAGGGGAACATCTCCAGCGCAACGCTCTCTCCCCGGCTCTCGCCCCACGCGCGGACATACTGCGCGACGAGCTGCGCGTCCTCGGCGCGGTCGTCGCAGATGGCGGCTCTCATATTCTCCCTCCTCACGGTGTTTTTTCCATAGTATTCAATTCGCAAACGCTTGTCAAATCAAAATTCCATGTGTTATACTAAATTATTATGGAAAAGATGATGCATTCCTATATTATCTCCGGCAACGGAGACGCGGCGCGAAAGCGCGCGCGGGAGATGGCGGCGGCGGCGCTCTGCGAGAGCGGCGGCGCGAAGCCCTGCCGCGCGTGCCGCCATTGCCGCAAGGTGTTCCAGGGCGAATTCCCCGGTATCCACCCGGATGTGGCGCTCGTAGAGCGCGCGGCGGACAAGTCCGGCAAGCTGCGGCGCGAGATCACCGTTGACCAGATCCGCGCGCTCGCCGTGGACGCCGCCGTGCTGCCGAACGAGGCCGACGGCAAGGTATACATCTTTCCCGAAGCGGACACGATGAACAACGCCGCGCAGAACGCTTTCCTGAAGCTGCTCGAAGAGCCGCCGAAGGGGGTCATGTTCCTTCTCTGCGCCGAGAGCCGCGAAAAGCTGCTCGAAACGGTGCAGTCGCGCTGCGGCGAAATCCGGCTCGCGGGCAGCGCCGCCGCGCCGGACAATGAGCGCGCCAGAGGCTTTCTTGAAGCGCGGCTCGACCGCGCGGAGCTTCTGCGCTGCTGCGCCGCAATGGAGAAGCTGGATAACGCGCAGCTTCTCGAAGTTGTGACCGCCGCGGAGGAGCTTGCGGTGAAGCTCGTCTCCGACCGGCGGGAGCTGCTCTCGCTCGAAGCGTTTCTCCATCGTGCGGAGGAATATCTCCGCTTGAATGTCGGCACGAAGCACGTGACCGGGTATCTATCCACCTATCTGCCGGACGGCGAATGACGCCCCGGCGCTCACACATCAGGAAATGAGGAAAATTCCGTGACAGAAGTAATCAGCATAAAATTCCGCGGCCGCGGCAAGTCGTATTATTTCGACCCCGCCGGCGTGACCGCGAAGGCGGGCGACACGCTCGTCGTGGAAACGTCCAAGGGCATGGAGCTTGGCGAGTGCGTCAAGGGCAACCACATGGTGGAGGACAGTGACTGCGTACAGCCGCTGCGCCCCGTTGTGCGCCGCGCCACGCCGGACGATCTGCGCATTGCGGAGCTCAACCGCAAGCGCGAAAAGGAAGCGCTCGGCATCTGCCGGGAGCTCATCGAAAAACACAAGCTCGAAATGAAGCTTGTGGACGTGGAGTGTTCGTTTGAGGGGAACAAGATTCTCTTCTTCTTCACCGCCGACGGGCGCGTGGACTTCCGCGAGCTCGTAAAGGATCTTGCGGGCGTGTTCCGCACGCGCATTGAGCTGCGCCAGATCGGCGTGCGGGACGAGGCGAAAATGCTCGGCGGTCTCGGCATCTGCGGGCGGCCGTTCTGCTGCCACCAGTTTCTGGACGATTTCCAGCCCGTCAGCACAAAGATGGCAAAAACGCAGTCCATGTCGCTCAACCCGGTGAAAATTTCCGGCACGTGCGGGCGGCTGATGTGCTGCCTGCGCTATGAGCAGGAGGCGTATGAGGATCTTCTGAAGCACGTGCCGAAAAACGGCGCGTTCGTCCAGACCGAGGACGGCTACGGCAACGTGACGCTCGTCAACCTCCTGCGCCAGAACGTCAAGGTACGTCTGGACGGCCCCGGCGAGGTGCAGATCCGCACCTACGACGCCGACGAGATCGCCGAGATCCCCGGCGGCCGCCCGGCGGAGGGACAGCCCCTGCCCGATCTTCTCCGCAACAAGCCCAAGAAGGTGAAGGAAGAGATCGTCGAGCCGGAGACGAACGGCTGGATCATGCCGTCGATGATTGTGGAGGACGTGCGCACCGCCCCCGCCGCGCCGCAGAGCGCGGAGAAACCCTCCTCCGGCGAAAAGAAAAACAGCCGTTCCCGCCGCCGGAAGCGCGGCGGCCAAGGCGGCGAGAAACGCGCAGACAAGCCCGAGCGCGCAGAGAGAGCCGAGCGTCCGGAACGCGCCGAGCGCGCGGAAAAGAAGCCGGAGCGCGGCGAGAAGAAGTCCGCCGCGGACAAGGCCGAGCGCACCGATAAGCCCCGCCGCAATAACTACCGCCGCAGAAAGCCGAGACCCAAGGCTGAGGGCGGCGAAGCGCCGAAAGCGTAAACGCTTCAAACAAACCCCACTCCGTTGAGGGGTTTGTTTGAGGGGATAGCGGCTCGCTGCAGCGCACTCACTACGTTCGCACGTTTGCGAGCCGAGAGGAATTTTCTCCGACGCACATGTCGCCGGAGAAAATAATCAAACTTTATTTGCTCCTGCGGGAGCAAACTCTGGCGAGGCCTTTAGACTGATGAAAAATCCCGTCTCGATCGAGACGGGATTTTCCTTTTTTATTCGTGTTTGGCGCTTGCGAGATCGACGCCGCGGAAATGTTCCTTCGTGATCTTGAAGATCACAGGGCTCAGCGCGAAGAGCGCAATGAAGTTCGGGATCGCCATGAGACCGTTGAGCGTGTCGGCGATGTTCCATACAAAATCGAGCGAGGAAACGCTGCCGACGACGATCACGATGATGAATACGAGCTGATAGACCTTCGCGGCGCGGAGTCCCAGCGGGTACTGCACGCAGCGCGAGCCATAGAGCGACCAGCCGAGGATCGTCGAGTACGCAAAGAGCGTGAGCGCCACGGCGATGAACACCGAGGAGAACGTGCCGTTGAACACCGTGCCGAACGCCGCCGTGATGAGCGCGCTGCCCGGCTTCACGCCGAAGGTGATGTCCACGCCGCTGATGATGATCGTGAGCGCGGTGAGCGTGCAGATGACGATGGTGTCCATGAACACCTCAAAGATGCCGTAAATGCCCTGCTCGACCGGGCCGTCGCAGTGCGCGGCGGCGTGCGCGATCGGCGCGGAGCCGAGACCGGCCTCGTTGGAGAAGGCGCTCCGGCGCAATCCCCAGACGACCGCCTGACGGATCGTGATGCCCGCTGCACCGCCGAGAATGGCGCGGGGCGCGAACGCCGCGGAGAAGATCTCCTTGAACGCCCGGCCGACGCCGCCGAGGTTGCCGAAAATGACGATGAGCGTCATAAGGATGTACGCCACGCTCATAAACGGAATGAGTTTTTCCGTAACAGCGCCGATGCGCTTGATGCCGCCGAAGAGCACGAGCGCCGTGAGCAGCGCAAGGCCGATGCCGAGCCCCCAGCGCAGCGCGATCTGCCCGCTGAAATTGGGGTTCACGGCGCACACCGCGTCCGTCACTGAGCCGACGATGGAGTTGGCCTGCGACATGTTGCCGATGCCGAACGCCGCGAGCGCGGCCAGCACGCTGAACGCCCCGGCGAGCCACTTCCACTTATCGCCCATGCCGTTTTTGATATAGTACATCGGGCCGCCGACCCAGTCGCCGCGCGCGTCGCGCTCGCGGTACTTGACGGCCAGAAGGACCTCCGAATACTTAATGACCATGCCGAGCAGCGCCGCCATCCACAGCCAGAACACCGCGCCGTAGCCGCCCATGGCGATCGCCTGCGACGTGCCGACGATGTTGCCGGTGCCGACGGTCGCGGCGAGCGCTGTCGTCACCGCCTGCAGCGGCGTTACGGCTCCGTGCGCCGTCTCCTGCTTATGGAAGAGCTTGCCGGCGGTGTTTTTCATCGCATAGCCGAAGCGGCGGAACTGTACCGCTCCGCTGCCCACGGTCAGATAAATGCCCCCGGCGAACACGCACGGCAACAGGATGTACAGCCATGCCACGTTGTTCAGCGGTCCCGTCAGAAACCGGTACAGCCAGTGGTCATAAATCGTCATATCGCATTTCCCCTCTTTTTTTCGCGTATTCTCAAAAAATAATATGAGGATTATACGCCGTATATGCGGGAAATGCAAGAGAAAATTTTACTGATTTAACGTTTTACAGTGCGCCGCACAGCAACAAATGTCACAGAACGGCTTACGTGCGGTGCACACGGCGCGCCCGTGCAGCACGAGCCGGTGGCAGAAATCGTTCGATTTCTCCGGCGGGAGGACGGCGCGCAGCTGCTTTTCGATGCGCGCGGGATCCTTCTCGTTGTCCACAAGCCCCAGGCGGTTCGAAAGGCGGATGCAGTGCGTGTCCACCACGACCGCGCCGGGCTGGTGGAATACGTCGCCGAGAATGAGATTGGCGCTCTTGCGCCCGACGCCGGGGAGAGTTAAGAGATCGTCCATATTGTCCGGCACCTTGCCGCCGTAGACCTCCGCGATGCGCTGCGCCTGCCAGACGAGGTCGCGCGCCTTGCCGTGGTAAAAGCCGCAGGAGCGGATGAGCTCTTCCACCTCGCCGATGTCCGCCGCCGCCATGGCCTCCGCCGTCGGGAAGCGCGCGAAGAGCGCGGGCGTGACGAGATTCACGCGCGCGTCGGTGCACTGCGCGGCGAGCCGCACCTGCACAAGCAGCCGCCAGGCGTCCCGCTCGGTGAGCGTGCAGTCCGCCATCGGATATTCGCGCTCGAGCGCTTCGAGAATGCCGTCGATCTGTTCCTTTGTCCGCATGAGAATCACCTCACCGCGATTTTACCACGCCGCGGCGCCCTATGACAAGATTCGCGGTTGTTTTGGCCGCGGAAAAACGGTATAATACTTTTGATTGCAGAAAACCCCTCCGTCAAAACCTCCGGTTTTGCCACCTCCCCTAGCGAGGGGAAGCAAGATCGTTTTCCGCAAACCCACTTGGCTCCCCTAATAGGGGAGCTGTCAGCCGCAGGGCTGACTGAGGGGTTCCTCTCCCGTATTCCGCATTTTTCAAAGGAGGCGTTCCGATTGCCGGAGAAAAAATACCGCCCGCTGGCGGACGAGCTGCGCCCGACAGAGCTGGACGACGTTGTCGGCCAGAACCACATTCTCGGCAAGGGCGGGCTGCTGCGCCGCATTATCGAAAGCGGCGATATCCCGAACATGATCTTTTACGGCCCGTCCGGCACGGGCAAAACGACCGTCGCGCGCATCATCGCGGAAAAGACGAACCGCACGCTGCGAAAGCTCAACGCCACGACCGCGGGGCTCGCGGACATCCGCGCGATCATCGACGAGCTCGACACCATGCTCGCGCCGAACGGCATTCTCCTGTATCTCGACGAGATCCAGTACTTCAACAAAAAGCAGCAGCAGAGCCTGCTCGAATTCATCGAGAACGGCTCGATCACGCTCATTGCGTCCACAACGGAGAACCCGTACTTTTATGTATATAACGCCGTTCTCTCACGCAGCACGGTGTTTGAGTTCAAGGCGATTTCGCCGCGCGACGTGGAGGGCGCGGTGCGCCGCGCCGTGCGGCTGCTCTCGGAGCGCGAGGGCATCGAGGCCGACTGCCCGGACGAGGTCGTAACGCTCGTAGCGCAGGGCTGCGGCGGCGATGTGCGCAAGGCGCTCAACGCCGTGGAGCTTCTGTTCACCGCCGCGCCGCGTATTGACGGGAAAATCGTTCTCTCGCCGGACGACGCGCGCGCCGTGACGCAGCGGAGCGCCATGCGCTACGACCGCGAGGGCGACGAGCACTACGACGTTGTCTCCGCGCTCATGAAATCGCTGCGCGGCTCCGACCCGGATGCGGCGCTGCACTATCTCGCGCGCCTGCTTGAAGCGGGCGATCTCCCCGGCGCGTGCCGCCGCATCCTCTGCTCGGCGAGCGAGGACATCGGCATGGCGTACCCGCAGGCGGTGAGCATCGTGAAGGCGTGCGTGGATAACGCTTTGCAGCTCGGCCTGCCGGAGGCGCAGCTCCCGCTCGCGCAGGCGTGCATCCTGCTCGCCACCGCGCCGAAGTCAAACTCGGTCTGCGCCGCCATTGAGGCCGCGCGCGCCGATGTGCGCGCCGGAAAGAGCGGCAATATCCCGCGCGAGATGCAGAACGTCCACGCCGACGGCACGGGCTTCGAGCGCGAGCAGGGGTACAAGTATCCCCACGCCTACCCCGGCCATTGGGTGCGGCAGCAGTATCTGCCCGACTCGCTCAAAAACGCGCACTACTACGAATACGGCGACAACAAGACCGAGCAGGCCGCAAAGGCGTACTGGGAGCTGATTAAGAAATAAGCGGGCGGGGGCTTATCCCCGCCCAAAAAGGCCTCGCCAGAGTTTGCTCCCGCAGGAGCAAATAAAATGGGATCATTTTCTCCGGCGACATG